>Ga0209571_1000306_pt1 | contig 70104 bp, 68 predicted proteins | sample EBPBio102011_DNA_FD_185866 | JGI IMG/M metagenome (GOLD analysis project Ga0209571, IMG submission 185866) | Wastewater treatment Type I Accumulibacter community from EBPR Bioreactor in Madison, WI, USA - Reactor 1_1/10/2011_ DNA (SPAdes)... | ecosystem: Engineered > Bioreactor > EBPR >... | reverse complement strand
GGAACTCGACCTCGCCTCGCGGCGCTGCTGCCACGGATCCAGCGTCCTCCCTGCGTGACAAGAAATCCGGAAGTGACACGCGAGTGACAAGAAACCTGGAAAGTGACACGTTGCGCCGGAACCTACAACCGACCCGACGACCGACCCCGGCTTTTCAGAATTTCACTGCCCCACACACCTCATGCATTCGCGGTCGTTGCCTCTTTAACCAGTGACCCGCCAAGGGCTGGATCCCGCTTTAGGGGGTGTGACCATGACCGTCCACAAGCTCACTGCCGGGAGCGGGTACGACTACCTGACCCGGCAGGTTGCGGCCCAGGACGCCACCGAGCGCGGCCATTCCGGCCTCGCGTCGTACTACAGCGCCAAAGGTGAGGCACCTGGCGTCTGGGTCGGCAGCGGGTTGGAGCATCTGGAGGGGTTGTCCGCCGGGGACCTGGTGACCGAGGAGCAGATGCGCAGCCTGTTCGGCTCGGGACGCCACCCACTGGCCGAGCAGCTGCGCGCTGCGGCTGCCGATAACGGCCTAGACGTCACCGCCCAAGAGCGCGCGACCTGGTTGGGAACGCCGTACAAGGTGTACTCCGACGTCTCGGAGTTCCGTCGTCGGGTCGCGCAGCGGGTGGCGATCGTCAACGTCCAGCGCGGGCTGTCCGCCGACGCCCCCGGCAGCCTGGAGGATCGGGCCCGAATCCGCACCCAGGTTGCCGCTGAGATCTTTCGGGACGAGTTCGGCCGCGACCCGGTTGATGCGCGTGAACTGGCCGCCACCATCGCCAAACACTCTCGCCCCCGCACGAACGCGGTCGCAGGTTTCGACTTGACCTTCTCCCCCGTCAAGAGTGTCAGCACGCTCTGGGCGATCGCCGACCAGCCGGTCGCGGCCGCCATCGAACGGGCCCACCAGATGGCCGTGCAGGATGCGCTGGCCTACCTGGAAGGCCACGCCTTGTTCACCCGGGAGGGCACGAACGGGATCCGGCAGGTTGAGACCAATGGTCTGATCGCCACCGCCTTCACGCACCGGGATTCGCGGGCCGGAGACCCGGATCTCCACACTCATGTCGCGGTCGCCAACAAGGTGCGCGCGAAGGGCAGCGGGAGGTGGTTGGCCATCGACGGGCGCCTCATCTACAAGGCGAACGTGGCAGCCTCTGAGACCTACAACACCCGCCTCGAGCACCACCTGCGCCGCACCCTCGGAGTCCGCTTCGAGGCACGCCCCAGCCAGGACGCACGCAAACGACCCATCCGCGAGATTGTCGGCGTTGACCCCGACCTAAACACGCGCTGGTCCTCGCGCCGGCAGAGCATCGAGGACCGCCGTCGCGTCCTGGCCAAGGCGTTCCAAGCCAACCATGGCCGCCCGCCGTCACCGATCGAATCCATCCAGCTCGCCCAGCAGGCGACTCTGGAAACCCGCGAGGCCAAGCACGAACCACGCAGCCTCGACGAGCAACGGGCCGCGTGGGCTCGTCAAGCCCAAGACGTTCTCGGGGGCCCTCGCAAGGTGCAGGCGATGATCAGCGCCGCACTCTCCCCGCAGCACCGCACCACCGCCCGCGTGGACAGTACATGGATTCACGACACCGCAGCCGGAATCCAAGCCACCCTGCAGGCCCGCAGATCCCATTGGCAGCGCTGGCACGTCGAGGCCGAAGCCCTACGCCAGGTCCGCAAGGTCGACCTCGATACCGCCGACATCGACCGCGTGGTCGGGCTCGTCGTCGACGAGGTCCTCACCGCTCACTCGGTCCCGCTGACTCGGGCGGAGGACCCCGTCGAGGTCCCCGAAACACTGCGGCGAAGCGACGGCAGCAGCGTGTACACCATCGCGAACTCGGCCCGCTTCACCTCCCCTGACCTCCTGGCCGCCGAGGCCCGGATCGTGGCCCGCGCCGGCCAGCACGACGGCATGCGTATCCCCGCAGCCGCAGTGGATCTGGCCATGCTCTCCTCCACCGCCAACGGGCTCCCACTCAACGCCGGCCAGGCGACCCTGGTCCGGGAAATGGCCACCTCCGGCGCGAGGCTCCAGCTCGCCATCGCCCCAGCTGGAGCGGGCAAGACCACCGCGATGAGCGCCCTCGCCCACGCCTGGTCCGAAGGAGGCGGCACCGTCATCGGCCTGGCCCCATCGGCCGCGGCCGCCGACGTCCTCGGCGAGAACATCGGCGCCACCACCGACACCATGGCCAAACTGACCTGGCACCTGGACCACCCGGCTCTGGGCGAGCTGCCGGAGTGGGCCGCAGCCATCGGACCGGCCAGCCTGGTCGTCATCGATGAGGCCGGCATGGCCGACACCCTCAGCCTCGACAAGGTCCTTGACTTCGTGATCGCCCGAGGCGGCTCCGTTCGGCTCATCGGCGACGACCAGCAGCTGGCATCGGTGGGCGCCGGCGGAGTGCTGCGCGACATCCAAGCCACCCACGGCAGCCTTCACCTGACCGAGCTGATGCGCTTCGCCGACCCCGCCGAAGGCGCCGCCTCTCTGGCCCTGCGCGACGGTCTGCCCGAGGCCCTCGGCTTCTACCTCGACCGCGACCGCGTCCACGTCGGCGACTTGGCCACCATGACCGACAGCGTCTTCACCGCCTGGCAGCAAAGCCACACCGCCGGCGGTGACGCCCTCATGCTCGCTCCCACCCGCGACCTGGTCGCCGAACTGAACCAGCGGGCGCGCCATTACCGCCTCAATACCCAACCCGATGCTGCACAACAGGTTTCCGTGACGCTCGCGGACGGCAACCACGCATCCGTCGGCGACACCGTCATCACCCGAACCAACGACCGAACCCTGCGCATCGCAGCCACAGACTGGGTCAAGAACGGAGACCGCTGGACCGTCACCGGCGTCGACCAGCACGGGACCGTGAGCGTTCAACACGCCAAGAACGGCCGCTTCGTGGACCTTCCAGCGTCCTACGTCGCTGCCTCACTCGAGCTCGGGTACGCCTGCACGATCCACACCGCCCAAGGGGTCACCGCCGACACCAGTCACACCCTGCTCAGCGGCGCCGAGCCCCGCCAACTCGCCTACACCGCCCTCACCCGCGGCCGCAACGGAAACCACCTCTACCTCGAGGTCGTCGGCGACGGCAACGAACACAACGTGATCCGCCCGGACCACACCCACCCGGCGACGGCCACCGACATCCTCGAACAGATCCTGGCCCGTGACGACTCCTCCCGCTCCGCCACCACCACCGCCCGGGACGCGAACGACCCCTCCCTCCAACTCGTGGACGAGGTCAGCCGCTACGTCGACTCTCTCTACGTCGCAGCAGAGGCCCGACTGGGTCCGGCCCACGTGGCACGCCTGGACGCCGCAGCCGACACGATCGTCCCGGACCTGACCCGCGCCGAAGCCTGGCCCACCCTGCGAGCCCACCTCCTGCTGCTGTCCGCGCACGGCCTCGACCCGGTCCGAGAACTGCACACGGCAGCGACCCTGCGCGAAGTCGACACCGCCGCCGATGTTGCCTCCGTCATCGACTGGCGCCTCGACGATACCGGCCTGCGCAGCGCCGGCACCGGCCCGCTGCCGTGGCTGCCGGGCGTGCCCGAGGACCTCGCCGACGACCCTGAGTGGGGCCCGTACCTGGCTGCGCGAGCCGCCCGCGTCCGTGACCTGAGCGGACAGGTCACCGCGCAGGTCACCGCCGCTAGCGCTCTGCCCGACTGGGCCCGCCAGGGTCAGGGCCGACCGTCAACCGATCTGCTCGTCGACGTCGCCGTCTGGCGCGCCGCCACCGGCGTCGACCCCGCCGATCGGCGCCCCACCGGACCCACCCAGATCAGCAAAGCCCTCTACGTCTGGCAGGCCGAGCTCAAGGCCCGGCTTGCGGGTAACCGCACACCGGCCCTGGCGGAATGGCGCGACATCTTCGAACGTGTCCTGACCCATCCCCACCGCGACCCGTTCACGCCGCTGCTGGCCGAACGACTGTCCGCGATCTCGCGTGCCGGCATCGACGCCCCCACGATGGTTCAACGTGCCCTCGCTGAGGGACCACTGCCCGACGACCACAATGCGGCAGCACTGTGGTGGCGGATCACCGGCCACCTCTCCCCCGCCGTCGCAGCCCAGGCCGCCGGCGACCACCACCTGAGCACCGACTGGGCTGATCGGCTCCCCGACCTCCTCGGACCCGAGCGCGCAGCGGATCTGCGCGAATCCAGCTGGTGGCCCACGCTGGTCACCGTCGTCGACCAAGCCGTCGCCCGCGGCGGGCGCCTCGAAGACCTCCTCGCTCACACTCCCCCCGAAGCCGAAGACCTCGACCCATGCCAAGCGCTGGTGTGGAGAATCTCCGTCCTCAACGACCCACCCCCCACCGAGCAGGACCGCGCCCCGTGGTCCGACCTGGACGCGGTGCTCCACGACGAGGACAACCCGTTCTGGGACGCACCCACTGAGTGGGCACCCACGGAAGACGAATGGAACGGACTGCGCCCCATCGACGGCGATGAGCCCGTGGAAGCGCCCGACCTGGAGCTCGACCCGGAGCCGGTCGCCGACAGCACCCCAGAGGACGACGAACAGAACCTGAGATACCTCGCCTGGGCGTCCTTGGTGCGCGAGTTCGCCACCACCCTCCCCCCAACGGATCGCGAACTTGAAGCCGAAGACCGTCGCGCCTACGAGGCCGACACTGCACCCGTCAGCCCTGAACGCATTCTCGAACTGAACCAACTCGCAGTGAACTACTACGCCGAGAAGTTCGCCGGCTCCTGGGCCCAGACCTACCTGGTCGAGCGCGTGGGCGTCGACCTCACCGGAAACCCCCACGTCCAGCCCGGATACGCCCCAGCGGGCTGGACCAACCTGGTCAACCACCTCCGCCAAGCCGGCGTCACCGACCTTGAGCTCACCGAATCCGGACTGGCAACCACGGCCAGGAACGGGCGAGTCATCGACCGCTTCCGCGACCGACTGGTCTTCCCCATCACCCGCACCAACGCAACAACTGGCGACCTCGAACCACTGGGATTCGTGGGCCGCAGACACCCCAAGCTCGAAGGCAAGGACGCCGGACCGAAGTACCTCAACACCCCCGAGACCGCCCTCTTCCACAAGGGCGCACAACTCCACATCGTCCGCGAAGACCTCCTCGCAGACGGCGCCACCCCCGTCCTGGTCGAAGGGCCCATGGACGCACTGGCCGTCTCCATCGCCGCCCGCGGCGACTACGTCGGCCTCGCCCCGCTGGGCACCTCACTCACCGAGGAGCAGGCAGCCCAGCTGGCACAGTTGGCGCACGTCCACCACAGCACACCCGTCGTAGCCACCGACGCCGACCTTGCTGGTCAGCTCGCCGCCCAACGCGACTACTGGCTCCTGACACAGCACGGCCTCACCCCGCAAACAGTCCGGATGCGACCAGGCAGCGACCCGGCCGACATACTCGCCCTCAACGGGGCCAAGCCGCTTCACCAACTCCTCCAGAACCAGCACCTCCTGGCGGAGGACCTGCTGGCCGAGCGACTTAGTCACCTCGAAGGGCTGGGAGCAGCCCGGGCCGCCACACGGGTCCTCGCCGCCGATCACCCAACGAACTGGAGCGACGGCGTGGAACGGATCGCCCAGACCACCGGCGTTCCACCAGCTCGAGTCCGTCGGGAGTTGGTAGACACCCTCCGCAGCTGGAGCGAGGATCCGCGCACGATCACCGCAGACGAGATCAACGACCTCTCTACCGTCCGGACGCGGCTTTCCGCCTCCGTTTCCCCCGAGCCTATTGAGACCTCTCGCCCCCACGCTCCCCGGTCGCCACACCCCGCACCCGCCCAAGGTCCAGCAAAGTCAACCCCACGCTGACCGATGTCGCATCCCCCCTATTGGCTGGACCCGTGTCCCACTTCATCGTCAGTGCCTGCTTTACATCGCCGGTGCGCTGATCGGTGAACTCACACGCCGGCTCCTGACCCGCGGGACCCATCGGCGGTACGGCACCGAAGCGAGACTGCCCCACCACTCCGCGGGGGCGCAGTCCGCAGTGTCCCTGGACGCACCCAGTCTGAGTGTCGACGGCACGTGAAAACTGACCCCCTGGCGGCAGGGCCGGTAGGGGGTCAAGATTTGCTTGCCGTTGACACTGAGCAGGGGTTTACCCGCCATGGCCTTGGCCGCTAGCGTGTGCTGCCAACACCCAAGCAGAGAGAGGGAGTGTTATGTCACCAGACACGATTGAAAAGGACGTCGCTGAGCGCACGGCCGAAGTGGCCATGTCGACGCCTTACTGAGGGGCTCACCGCCGGTGCTCGTGCTGATCAGCACGAGCACCGGCCCTTCTTAGGAACCGATGAATACCGTCCTTGCGGAACTTCTAGGCGATGAGCGTAGGCTGCACCCTCTTCGGACGTCCCCCAGCATTGCGGCGGACTTGGAGGAGAGCATTGCGCTCTTTGCAAGTCGCGCTCTTCTCGAGGCCCTTGCTGGAATGGGCGCCAATGGGTTTTTGCTCAAGCTTCGCGGGTTGTGTCGAGTGCCCGGCTGGTCGGAGCGTGTGCAGGCTGAACTCGAGCAGGACACCTACCTGACCAAGCGACTTGAGAACTGGTTCCTGAGCAGTCGCCTTCTCTTGGATGACTTCGAAGTTTGGAGAGATCTGCTCCGTGATTCGTTCGGCATCTCAGGACCAATCCGATACGTAGTCGAGCTTGACGGTGACCCTCATGGTCTCGAGGGGGTCTTCAGGGTGGGCCTCACGGACGGTCGCTCTCTTGTCTACCGGCGCAGGCCTTGCGGCTCGGACCTCCTGTGGAATGAAGCCGTCCGTGTCATGAACAGTCTCCAGTCCGGCACGGTGCGCCTACCAACAACGAGGCCGGTTGGCGATGACCGTGTCACTTGGCAACCGTTCTACGAGGCAATCGGCTCACCGTCCCCTATGGGCCAATTCGCTGAGCAATGGGGTTTGCTCGTGGCTCTGGCCCAAATTTGTCGCTTGAATGATGCGCACCGGGACAACTTCTTGGCGGCTGCAGACGGGCCGGTACTCGTCGACACCGAGACTGTGCTCTTTCGGGAGCCCTTAGTCACCGATGCCGACGCGCTGGCGAGGTCGCTCGAGACATCGCTTGCCTTGTCCATTATGGGCACCGGAATGTTTCCGCGGCCCCGACGCACCCCCTTCGGTTGGCGAGACCTTTCGGCCCTTAGCCCCCACTCGGCGGGTACGCAACGCATAAGTCAGCGGCCGGTCGTGGACCTTTCCGGACCTCCATGGGTCAAGTGGGGGCGCACGACCGGGGAGCAGCAGCGTCCTGCGGCTCTGGGCAACCGCCGTGAGGCGGGAGGTTTGGAGGCCGCCGTCGACATCCTTGTCACCGCGTATGAGGCCGGCGCACAGCATGCGGGAGCGGTGGCTGCAGCAGTGAACGAGCAAGTGGGCAGCACGCTCCGGCGCCGAGTGCTGCGGCCGACATATCAATACAGGGACGAGTTGCTTCAACGTAGGCTTGCATTGCGCCCTGGGTCCGCTGCATCCCACGACGCGCCCGAATTGCCGCCAAGAGAGGCTCCGGCATTCCTAGACGAAGAGGAGTTGCAGCTCTCACAATGGCAGGTTCCGCTCCTGCGGGAGCCTGTCGGAAGGGCCGATCCGGGTTGTGGGGTACTGGCGGCCCGTACGGTAACTCAAATCCGGGCGAGCCTGTTGGGACACTCCGGGGGGCGACTCCACAAGCTTGCAGAGACCCCATTGCGCACTCTCTCCAGGATCGTCAGGCAAGAGACGTGCGCCCGAGACTGCTATCTGTATGACGCCACTCCGGCGGGTAAGCACTTTCTCACTTATCCGACTGGACTCAGCCTAACTAGTGGGCTCGCTGGCGTTCTCCTGACTCTCGACCGATTCGACCCACCGGCCGCCCGGGCTTGGAGAAGACGTGCCCACGCGTGGTTGGTCTCGCTGTGGGGTGAGGTCGTTTCAACACGTGCGCGTCTGCCGATAAGTCGTCTGGTGCCTGGCGGCCCGATACATGGGCTCTTGTATTTGGTGCGAACCACGCTCCCGGCTGAATACCTTGCCCCGCTCGTAGAGCGCGTGAGCGACGATCTCGGCTCGAACCTCGATACACCAGCGGGATCGGCGATTCGGTTCACCTTGTGGTCCTCCCTTGGGAAGGCCCCTCCGCGCCCTAGTGATGACTACATTGAGGACCTACTTAACGTAGGGCTGCACTATGGCGTCGGCTACTGGCTTCTCGACGCCATCATCGCTGATAGTGGCGGGATTTCGTCGGTGGGTTACTGGCGGTTGGTCGAAAGTCTTCTGAAGGGCGAACAGGCGGATGCTAATTGCGCCGTCCCCCTAACGTCATTGCGCACTCAGGGTCTAGGAATGGCCCGAGGTCAGAATCATCCGATTGAATCACGGTCAAGCGGATTGGATGGTCTGGCTGGAGCCATATGGTTGCAGTCCGGGGTCGCGCCTTCCGTAGCGGAGGTTGGTGGGTCAATTTGAATCAAGCGATTATCGAGATCGCCGGAATCGACGGTTCAGGGAAGTCGACCTTGACTACCCGGCTGACTGAGGGAGTGGGAGACAGCCCACTGCAGCTCGGATATTCGGAGCCGCCTAAGCATGCGTGGTTTGCGTCCGCCAGCGCTGACTTGGAGCAACGAGGGACGTGCGACGTGCCCCTTGAGGTCATGTTCAGGGCAGCGTTGACGGCTCGATTGCACACCACCGAAAGGTTGCGTGCGAGTGGCGGCGTGGCTGTGTTGGACAGGCACGTGCTCTCACTAGCCGCGTTCTACGAGTTCATGGGAGTGGGTACCAATCCGATCGTTCGAGAGGAGTTTCCGCAGGCGCTCCCCGATCGAGTCGTTCTTCTGGATGAGCCGCCAGAGCTATGCATGCGTCGGCTCTTGGAGCGCGGTCGACCCCTCGCGAGCCACGAACGGAGCGTTTCCCAACTCACGGCCTATCGCGGCACGCTCCTGCAAGCCAGCATCCTCTTGGGGGTTCCCACCCTGGTCGTAACAAGTTCCTTCGACCTTCAGCGTATCCGCCGCTGGTGCGTCAGCGGGTCGACGGAGCCTCACATTGGCGACTGAACGCGGTGTAGCTCGCATCGGCTTTGGGGCGATGCGTCTCTCGGGTGATGCGCCCTTTAGGCCCGCACCGAGTAGAAGACGCGCCTTTCAGGTGCTAGATGCGGCCGCTAGCGCCGGGATCAACTTCGTCGACACGGCTGACACTTACGGCTTGGGACACAACGAGGACCTCTTGGGACACTACCTGCGAGTCAGGAAAGGGACAACCCTCGAGATCTGTACGAAGGTTGGTCAATGCCATGACGGCGCAGGGCGTTGGAGTCCGCTGGGCGACCCGCGCTACCTTCGACAACAGGTCTACGCATCTCTCCAAAGACTCGGAGTTGAGCACCTCGCTGCGTTACTCCTCCACCGTGTTGACCCGGACTACCCCGCAGACGAGCAGGTTGGCGTGCTTGCGGAGTTTCTCGAAAGGGGCCAAACGGCGGCGATAGGGGTGTCCGGAGTTAATGCGGGTACTTTGAGGGGCTTAGTACGGTCGCACCCGATAACCTTCGTTCAGAACCGACAGAACCTCGAAACAGGTGTGGATCATGAGCTAGCCGTTGCCTGTGCGGAACTTAGGGTCACACTGCTTTCGTACGCGCCGCTCGCACTCGGTGGACGCAAGCCCGATTTTGAGCGCTTGGCTGAAAGATGGAGCATGTCGCCGCAACAATTGTCTTTGCGGTGGGCACTCTCTCGGCCCGATGTTCTGCCCATCCCTGGCTCGACAAATCCGGAGCACGTGATCGGGTGGAACGTAAGCGACCTCGACCCGCTTCCGGTGGAGGTGCTCCAAGAAGTTTCTTCAATCATCAATGGAGGAGATCTTTATGCGAACTGACCTTTGGGGCGTCTTCGAGAGACTTGCCGACGACATCGAGAGCAGACTGCAGCCAGCCCTCGAGGACCATGTGAGTAGTGCAGCTGAAGAATCACTTAAAGAGTTCTTCGGTGAGTTGCAGCAGTTTGGAAGGACGGACTATCTAGCAACGATGGTTGCAGACGCTGGTCGGCGGGTGAGCCAAGCATGGCCAAACGATTACGGAGACCCAACCTTCACGGTCGTCCGGCGGCCTGCGTTCAGGATCGAAGTCATCTTTTGGGACCAAGCATTCAACCCGCCTCACGATCACATCTCCTGCGGGGCGTTTCTGGCACTCCATGGGCACCGGCTCAATCGGGACTTTCTATTTCAGGAGCGTCGGACCTATTCGGAGACTCTATCAACCGGTGAGCTCACCGTGGGCGATTTCTCCTACATGCTGGAAGGCGACACTCACTATATCCAGCCGGAAATGATTCACGACATGTTCTGGATTGATCTCCCCGTGACTACGGTGGCCGTGCGATGTGTGAACCACCCTAGGCCGTTGGCGGATTCGCCGCGGTCCTATCTTGCTGGAGGTCTTTCGACTGTTCGACCACGCTTCAGGGAGAACGCAACATTAAACACACTTCGGCAGGGCCTCAAAACACTGACCAAAATGAATCGCCGGGAACCGGACCTGGACCTGCTGACGGAACTCGCACGGCAATTACCCTTAGGCGACTACGTGTACTTGGTAACAGACAGTGCCAAGTTGGGCAGATCCGCCTTGGAGCGAATGGTAGACGCCATCCCCTCGGCGAGGCTCGATGCGGGCGGTGCGGACGTGAAGGAACGGCTTCAGGCCTCAATCCCAGACATCTCGGCGCGACACGAGGTCGCCCGCGCGATCAGCGGCCTTCCAGTTGGCCCGAGCCGTTTGGCCCTTGGATTCTTGTGGCTGGGGCAGGACGCACGGACCGCGAGAGAAGTTGTGAGTCGGCGGGGCCTAGAGCCCGAAGTCCTCCTTCCCGAGTCCGTCGATCGGGCCTCTGAGATGAAGCCCTTCTTGGCAGAATGGGTCGATGGCGCTGCGCCCGAAAGGTTTCAACTATGAGGCTGCCGGGCCCTTACGTAGAGGCGGTGAAGGAGCACGCTGATGAACTCGGAGAGCTGATGCTCGCTTCCGATGGAGCTTCCAATCTTCCTGGTCGCGCCCTCGACATCCTGCGTGAGACAGGACTAATGCAAGCTCTCCGTCCGAGGGAGTATGGAGGTGATGCTTCAGAGCCGGGGGCGTTCTTCGCTGGTGTCGTTGCAATGGCCTCGGCGTTCCCGGCGTTGGGTTGGGTCGCGGGCGTGCTTGGTGTCCATGCATTCGAAATAGCCTTGTCCACGCCCGGTGCTGCCGCTGATGTCTGGCGAGACTCCAGCCGTGACAACTGGATTGCTTCCCCGTTTACTCAGAGCGGTCATGTCGAGGTTGTCCCGGGTGGCTACCTCTTGAGCGGCCACTGGGATTATTCATCTGGATTTGAGATTGCAGACTGGTTGTGCATAGGTGGGATGGTTCCCAATGAGAGTGGGGAGCTCGTGGGTAGAAACTTCTGTCTACCCCGCAGCGCGGCAAATCTAGTATCCGGATCATGGGAAGTCGTGGGCCTTCTTGGAAGCGGTTCCGTCAGCTTTGACGTTGCCCGCGAGTTCGTGCCAGCGCATCGCGTTTACGACCCGGAAGGTGCAATCAACGGTGATGCCTGGAAGGCGTTCGATTATGGCGACCCGGTATACAAGATGCCGCGCCAGACGATGCTTTCCACGGCCATCTCCGCCAGCACCTTGGGGGCCGGCCTCGGGCTGAGCCAGTCCGTCGTGGCCATGACTAGTTCCCGCCTCAAGGGGAGTTCGAAACGTCAGGCCTCACGCGATCCCTACATCTTAAGGGCAATCGCTGAAGCGGAAGGGGACGTTGAGGCCGGAATTAGTCTCATGCTCGCCGACTTGGAGTGCGTGTATTTGCAGGTGAAGGACGATAAGAGAATTGCGCACGCAGAAAGGATGCGGATCAAGAGAAACTTGGTGCGATCCGTACATCGATCTGGTCAGTCGCTAAACGAGTTGTTTACTATGTGCGGAGGCGGCGCGTTGCGCTTAAACTCCCGGCCGCAAATTTTCTGGAGAGATTTCCAAGCCGGGCGCAATCACAATTCCCACATATACGACTGGTACAGTCGTTACGGGCACGAACTCTTTGGGCTAGAGTCTCAAGGTGGAGTCGTCTAGCTCCCGCCCAGCCGGAAGAGGCCTGCGTTCAAGTAATCCGGCGCAAACGAATCTGCCACATGCCTGCTGAAGGGGCGTAGGTCCAACACTTCCCACGGGGCAACCATCTTTGCGAGTTGGTTCAGTGAGAACGTGTAGCCGTTGAAGCGCCCCGGACTCAGCATAGCTTCCTCATCGCCTAGAACATTGAGCTTTTCGCTCGCGAACGCAGCGATTCCATAGAGCTGGCCTGGGCGCGTAACAATCGTTCTGAGTCGGTCTAGATAGGTGGAACGGCGGTGTGGTGGGATGTGATGAAAGCACCCAGAGTCGTAGACTAGATCGAAATTGCTGGTGGGAAGTTGGTCCCGCAGGAAGTCTGCGTGTACCGTCGACACGCCGTCGCACCCGACATATGTAGCAAGCAAGTCTCGCGCGATATCCACGGCTGTTACCTGGGCTCCTTGCGACGCTAGCCAGCGTGAATTTCGGCCGTTACCGGCACCTATATCCAGCACTGCGAGTCCTCGAAGGTCCCCCAGAATCCCCTTGCGAACCCAGGTGACTAGTGGTTCATCAGGTAAATCGTGATTTAGCGGGTGCTTCTCCTCCTGCAGGCGCGAGCTCCAGTATGCGCCCGCCGTGTGCTGGGTACGGTCACTGCCGCCCGTCAGTACGACCTCATCGAGAAGTTCGAGCAGTTGCTCGATTGAGAAGACGCGCCTCGGCACCATCAGCTCTTCCCTTTCGTCGGCGTGGTGCGGGGGACCGTGGGGAGCGCGTGAGGCTGCTCCGCCGTTTCACGTTTTGGCAACTCGCGGGGACGCCCACAGATACTGATCCACCGCCCGTTACACTACCGACGCTGACAATGCTCTGCTCTCCCGGATCCTTCACGACTGATCGGCGCGTCACGGGCAGGGACGTACGGAAGTGCCTGTCCTGCGGGGAAACTTGGGATTGCGAGGGCCAACTGTCTCGAGCTGGAGGGCACTCCGCCGGTGAAGCTACCTCGTGGTCGAGGGGTCTGTCCGTTTCCGCCGACGGTGCCGGCGTCATCCCCCACACGGCAGCGTGGCGTTTGCGGCTGCTGTCGGACCGGTCGGGCTAAACCGGCAAGTTGTAAAAGGCGATGACGCGGGCCGCGTTCAGCCCGCTCCGTGACCGTGGGCAGGTGCTAACCGACATGGCGATAATGCTTGCGAGCGGTGAGGAGGCGACTGCGAACTCGATGTGCCGATGTCTGTTGCTGCGGTGAACATGACCAAAGCGACCAACACCACCATCAGGAGAGCTGACCCAGTCGGTGCGTTAGATGGATCCTGACGATGATGGCTGGGCGCAGTGGAAGGCCCACGCTATCTCCGAGGCGCTGCAGAAGCGCTCGAGCTGTCCGGGCTTCCCGTCGACCGCGCGACCGTCGAGGGCGCGGCCGAGTACGTCGACGGACGAAGCAGTCTCGATGAGTAGGGGCGCCGGGTCTCAACTCGCCATGTGTACCTCCCGAACTCCTGAACCCCCTTGGCTGAGGGCCCGCGACGCCAGCCGTTTTTCAGTACTGAACCTCGCCGGTCTGTGGGTTAACTCGGAAACCATCAACGAGATGAAGGCGCGGCAACGATGGACCCCGGCTCTCGTCTGGGCCGGAGTGGCTGAGAGTCTCCACGTCTGCCTGAAACACGGTCGCACGCTCTCGTCTGGCATCTGGCCCGGCGTGGCGGGCGTGTCGTCCCTGGGCGGGCCACGGCTGGTGGTCTTTGTCCTCGCAGTGGGCCTTCGTCCGGCTGCGCATCCGCTCGTTGAAGGCTGGGAGCGCGTACCGGTGCCATTCTTCGAGTGCGTCGGAGCTGAGGGCTTGACCGGCGCGGCGACGCAGATCGGCGAGCACTGCGACCTCGTGGGCGAGGTGAGGGTGCTTGGGCCAGCAGTGCGGGATCATCCCGGAGACGTCCCACACGTATTCGTGGTTCAACCAGGTGACAACAGCATCGAGCCACCCCCAAAGCTCAACCCGCAGATCCGGATCCACGCACGTGGGAGGGTCCCAGGGCCGCGGCAGGACTCGCGGACTGCCCAGTGCCTTCTTCTCTTCATCGCTGCCGTATAGCGCGATGTCGAGCTCTCTATAGGCTTGCTCAACACGCCGTCCCGGGCCCGGGAACCGTTGCGTGATCGGCCGTGGTGGCTTCGCCGGCTGGGTGCGTGATTGCTCGGTCACGACATCACGTCCTCGTGATCGTGGGAGAGTCCTCGTCGACGAGCCTCGACCAGGGCCGCCATTGCGCGAGCCTCGGGAGTGACGCTGCGCCGACGATCAACAGCCACGGTGTGACGCAGTTTGGCCTGGTCGGCAAGCAACTGGCGGCCGGACTTGCCGTCGATGCAACGGCGCAACTTGGCGATGATCGGCGCGCCGTTCTCGGAGAGCACCAGAGCGTGGCGTTCCTTGAGTTGACGTACCTCGGCTGGGGTCAAGATGGCGATGTCATCGGCTGACAGTTGCCTGCCGCTCATCTGGCCCGTCTGGTAGCCGACACGCGAGACGCGCACTTGACCGAGGAGGTCGGAGATCTCCTGGTTGAAGGCGACATCTTTCGAGCCGCCGAACACCACGAGATTGTTGGTCAGGCCGACGAGGGTGCGGGCCTCTTGTTCTCCGAAGATGGCGGCCAGCTGCGGCCAAGCCTGGGCGGCCCAGATGAATGAGATCCCCAAGGCGCGTTCGTTGGCCATCCGGGTGCGCAAGGTCGGCAGCGGCGCTGTGGAGGGCAGCTCGTCGAGAACCGCGTGGAACGGCGGGCACAACCGTCCCCACGGGGACGTATTGGCTGCCTCGAGGGCGGTGTCGAGTGCGTGTTCGGCGAAAGCTGTCATCAGAGGTGAGGCTGAGGAGTAGGGGTCTTCGCGGCCAAGGAGGTAGATGGTGCCGCCTCGGGCGATGACGTCCGCGATGTCGGTTGCGGGTCGGCCATGGCCGGGGACGCAGCGCCGGCGGATGTCCTCCTGGAAGAACAACGACATCGCCTGCTGGACCGTGGTGATTGTGTTGCCTGCAGTGCGGTCGTCACCGTGCAGGGCCCCGTAGAGCAGCCCGTCCCAGAATGAGGCAGCGTGCGGGTGTTCGCGCAGGATCTCGGTGGGGTCTGAGGCCGCCAACGGTTTGGCCACCCAGGACAAAACGTGTTCGAGACTTCGCCCGGTGAGCGCGGCGGCATGGAAATACCCCTGCAGGACCTTCGCGGCCTCTGCCGCGTAAAAGCGAGCCGCATCGTCCCCGTGGCCGCCCGCGACCGCTCCCTTGACGGTGCCGGCAGTGAACGCCTTGGCGCGACGTTCAGCCACGAGCGGGTCAACGCAGCCGCGAATCGGATCCCACACCACTTCGGGGAGGCCTGGGACGAGCCCGAAGGGGTCGAGCACCACGCAGGGACGGTCCTCACGTGATCGTGCGGTGAAGGTCAAGAGCAGGTCGTCGACCTTGGTGAGCGTCGTCAGCGCCGCACCAGGCGCATCGATCAGCGCCGGGGCCAGCAGGTCCAGGGTTTTGCCAGAACCCTGAGGTCCGATGACACCGGCCGTGCGATCCCACGGAACCCACAGTTCCCCACCGCGCGGTTCTCGTGCCTCCCCGAGCCGCCAGCCCACCTCGAAGGGCCGTAAACGCCTCATCGTCGACCTCCCCTGGGGCTGCCATACAGATCTGGACGGATGACTTTGGCGTGCTTGCGCAGTCGTGTCCGGCCCAGCAGCGCTTCAGCTTCTGCGGGGGTGGCCATCCCGTGCAATCGTCCCGGTCCCCACCGGTTCAGACCCCACTTCAGGCCAACGGCACACCCGATCAACACGAGTAGCTCTACGACGCCGATGCAGGTCCACACCAGGCCGGGCGCGGCCGGGCTGAGCAGCCCCGGCAGGTCGGCGTCAGCGTGACCGGAGAGAACGCCACCGAGGCTGGTGATCAACTTCGGCCGTTCGACGAACACCCACCCGTTGCCAGCGATGAGATTCGCGATCGACCTCCCCACTTGGACCCCCATCAAGAGAAGGAAGGCCACCGCCGTGAACAAGAAGACGGGGATCTCCCACGTGAACGGGTATGGATTGGTACGTCGTGATCGCTGCATCGGAACTCCTCGATGTCGTTGCCGCTGCTCACCTAAGGCGGTCTCTGGTAGCGGGCGGTTCAGCTGGGCGGTCACGATCTGTCAGCGCGTGCGGGCAAGCTAGGAGACACCCAAGAGACCGATCTCACGGAGGTGGCTGTCATGTCTGGAACCGACGCAAGCACGCTCACGGACGGATGGGCATTCGTCGCAACCTTGGCCGCGCAATGTTCCTTTGGCCCCGACCCGGACCCTGTCAAGGCATTCCTCGGGACTCACGATCCGTTCCCGGCGGCTTTCGAGGTCACCTACACGGGGCAGAGCACCGCGCCCGGAGTTATTACGGAGCGGCTGGGGCGCTCGACGTGGCTGGTACTTCTGGAGAACGGCTCAGAAGTCCAGGCTGACGTCGCGCAGTTGACCCCGCGCGTACCGCCGATGACAGCAGCGCGGTCGACCCGTGTAGTCCCCAGCAACCCACAGTTGGTCTGCGTCGACTCCGCAGAGGAGAACATGGTGCCGGCGATGGCGTTAGCAGCTCACACGGTCCTGCCGGAGTCGTGGAACGGGTGGGCACGGCCCTTGGCGGCTACTTCACAGGTGATTTCGTTCCTGGGCCGGTGGCGGGCCAACGACCGCAACGGTGTGTGGGGATCCGCCGTCGATCTTGGGGACGCGTTGCTCGTGACTCGCTCGGACGGGGAGGAGCCCGACTACTTCGCACCAGCTGGATGCCGCAACGACGGGGTGCCGTTGTTCGACTTGACGGGCTGGGTGTGGGTTGCGCTGCAGTAGCCTTCTCGAGGTTTGGCCCACATTCCCGTCCTGGGCCCCCCTCGGGCGTGGCGTCGGCGAAGTCCCGGCATCTTGATACAAGATAGTTGCGTGCCCAGCCCTCATCCCTCGAAGCGCCGACCGGACTGGCAAGGAGAACGAGCCGCCGTGTTGATTCGAATGCCCACCAAGGAAGCTGACTCGCTTCGGCGGTGTGCGGAGCGTGATGGCGTTTCGGTATCTCAACTGGCCGCCAGATTCCTCGTTGAACGACTCCTGCTGGAGGAGCGCAGGTGAACACGAGCCCAACCGCTGTGAGCCTCTTCGCCGGCGCCGGGGGTCTGGATATCGGGCTCGAGAGGGCCGGCTGGCACGTTCGCGTTGCGACGGACAAGTGGGCCGACAGTATGGAGACGCTGCGCCGAAGTAAGGCTGCCAGAATCCGGGTTTCAGGCTCGCGCCGCCTTCACCTAGGCCGAACCAGGCTGCTCACAGCTGACATTGAAGATCTTCGCGCCGCAGACCTGTGCGCCGAGGGACCTGACGGGATAGTGCCGCCCGCGTTGTTGGCGGGTGGCCCTCCTTGTCAACCGTGGTCCTCCGCTGGTAGCCAAAGGGGACTGGCCGACCCTCGGGGCCGCGCCGTGGGTGAGTACCTCCGCCTTGTGGATGAGATGAAGCCACATTTCCTCCTGTTCGAGAACGTTCGCGGCCTTCTTACGGCTCGCGGGAGGACGGGCCGGCCAGGCGAAGTTCTCAAGGAGATTCAGCACGACCTGACCTCAATGGGATATGGCACGCGCATCGCGACCCTGAACGCCGCGGACTACGGCGCTGCCCAACGGCGGGTCCGTCTGTTGCTGATCGGAACCCGAACACACCAACTCCCGGAGTTTCCCGCGCCGACGCACGACAAGGGCGGCGACCACGGCAGAGCGCCCTGGGTGAGCCTTGGCAGCTTCCTGCGAACCCTGCCTTCGCCCAACATCACCGACATCGTTCGGCCCACGGGTTCCCGAGCTGAGGAACTGCGTAGCCTCACGCCCGGCACCGGGATCAAGACCCGCGGGCAAGTAATGTCGAACCGGCCCGGAGGCCAATGGGGTTACCGACAAGACAGCTTCCTCGCGGATCTTGACCTTCCGTCCAGAACGATCAGGGGCGCTGCCACGCCAGACTGGGTACGCCTTCCCCAAGAGACAGACCTACGGCGGCTGACGTGGGGTGAGTGCGCTGCTCTCCAGGGATTCCCGGCTGAGTGGGAGTTCGCTGGAGGAACATCCTCCGTGTTCCTCCAGATTGGGAACGCCGTCCACACCGGTGTCGGCGAAGTTCTCGGGCGCGCCCTGCTCGAGGCGCTGACTGCTGGACCCGCTCATGAACCGGCATCGACTCCCCCTTGGCCTCCTGAGCTTGAGCGTCGTATCAAATACACACTCAGCGAACAGAAGGTCAACGGACATCTTCGGGCGCGACCTCTGGCTACTCGCAGCGCCTGAGTCCACTTCCGTCCTGTCGACGGCAGGATGGCCCTCGTGGCCGGCTATCCGTTACCCAAAGTTTGGGACCAAGTGGAGTTAGCCGCCGATCGTCGACGCGGTACTGAGTTGTTCGTTGAGAACCGAAAGGAGGAAGGCCCACGGGCCTTCTCGGCGCTATGCACTGAGTTGCGCCCCCGCGTCGAGGGTGTGTTTAGGGCGACCGAGAACTTGCTTGCCTTCGACGGTTCGCTCTTCCGGGCAGACCCCATGGCTTGGGAGGTAGCCCGCTACCTGTGCGCCCCTCCAATCAGCGAAGAAGACTTATGGACCTACGTAGGGCCCAGCAAGTTCAAGCGGGTTCCCCCGGCATACGCCGATGACACCGCCCAGGCACTTTCTCCAGTCCTCGATCCGGTTCGGTTCCCTTGGCTGGCCGAACAGCGAGCACCTACGGACAGCGAACTGTCCGCTGCCTTGCTCTCCACGACAACTCTTTGGGCGACCCAACAGTTGGCCACTCGTCGTCGCGGTGCCATCTCGCGACGCCAAGAGGCGGCCACCGCCGTAGTGCTTGAGCAAGCAGGCCTGCACTTCGAACCGAGCAGGACCCGTGTTGACATGCTCGATGAGATGACCCGTGGGACCTTCAGTCGAGAACGGGTCGTCGCCGGCGCCAAGTGCGACGTTCCAGTCCGCCTCCCCGATGGTCGCATGCTCATGATCGAGTGCAAGGTGTCGAATGGGCCCAAGAATGGCTGGAAACGCGTCAACCGGGAAGTGGTCGGCAAGGCGGAACACTGGCGTGCTCACTTCGGCGTGCATGCCATAACCGCAGTCGTCCTCTCTGGAGTCTTCGATCAGTCCTGTCTGGCTACCGCACAATCAGCAGGCGTCTTCGTTCTCTGGGAACACCACCTCCAACCCCTCTCCGACTTCTTGTCGGAGCTGTCCTACTGAGTTGCACCCGGGCGCCACACCTCGAAAATGGAGTTGTTTGCCCAGTGCAGGTAGCTGTAGTTGCCGACCTTGCTGCCACCCGCTTCGACGGTGAGGTGTTTGGCGGGGTCGAAGATGATCATGACGTGCCCGATCTGGTTGGGTCCGAGGTAGCTGTCGACGAACAGCAGGTCGCCGGGTTGCTCCTGCCCGGGCGGGACGCGGAAGCCGTTGCCGGCGGCGAGCCAGTTCCGTTGTGCGGTGGCGGTGCGCGGGATGGCGATTCCGATGTGAGCGTAGGCGGCTTGGGTGAAGCTGGAGCAGTCCCAGGCGTTGGGTCCGTTGGCGCCGAAGACATAGGGGTCCCCGAGGTGGCTTTGTGCCCAGGTGAGCAGACTGGTGATCTTGGCGCTGTCGAGCGGGGGGAGGTTGGGGTTGCCTGCTCCCCCGGGTCCGCAGTCACTGGGGTCGCCGGGGACGAGACCGCCACCGTAGGCGGCTGCGTAATAGAGGACGTCGTTGACGTACCAATCGGCGTGGTTGTAGGCGAAGATCGCGCGGCGGACGCCGACGGGTCCGGCGGTCACTCCTGAGGCGGTGAGGTAGTTGGCGGCACTCATGGCGGAGTCGGCGCTGTTGTGGATGTCGGCGCGTCCGTCCCCGTCGCCGTCGACTCCGTAGATGGCCCAGGTCGCCGGCATGAACTGCATGAGGCCTTGGGCTCCGGCGGAGCTGGTGGTGTTGTTGCGGCCGTGGGCGGTTTCTTCCATCCCGATCCCGGCCAGGAGGGTCCAGGGCAGGTGATACCGGTCGGCGGCGGCCACGTACAACGCCTTGATGTCGTCGGGGATCGGCAACGGTGGGTTGTTCAGGGAGTTCAGTCGCGGTGTGCTCGGCGGGGGAAGCTCGAACCCGATCCCGCCTTGCTGGCCTCCGGGGCCACTTGGTCCGGTGCCCGGCATCATGGACGGTGCGACGGCCTTGCCGTTGAGTGGAGCTCCACGCTCAAGCATGAACGGGATCGGGTCGATGGGGGTGCCGTTCTGGCGGACCTCGAAGTGCAGATGGTTGCCGGTGCTGGTCCCGGTGGTGCCCTCGACCCCGAGCTGTTGACCCGTCCACACGGTCGCGCCAGCGGTGACGTTCGGAGCGATGGAGGCCAGGTGGGCGTAGTAGGTGCTGACCCCGGCGCCGTGGTCGAGAACCACCAGGTTGCCGTAACCACCCGCGGGCCCCGCGCTGACCACGGTCCCTTGCGAGGCGGCCACGACCGGGCCGGCATCGGGCAGCGAGGACATGTCTTGCCCCGTGTGGGTGCGCCACTCCTGGTAGATGGGGTGGAACTGGCTGCCGAAGCCTCGGGCGCTGACGGTGTAGGCCTGTTGGAAGGGTGGTCTCCACTCGCCCGTGGCTGGGAGGGATGCACTGGTGCACTGGACGGCTTGGGCGACGGCGGGCGCGCTGGAGACCACGAAGGCGGCAGTCATCAGGGGTAGCGCGATCAGGAACGCGAGGAACGCCGTAGCGAGGAGGGTGAGCTTCTTCATGATGGCCTCGGTCGGCTAGGCCGCACCCTCGATGGCTTCGTTGGTCCAGGTAAGGCTCTCCTCGATGGGGTGCAGCCGGGTCTCCACCTTGTAGGTGCGTTCCCCGACAACCCACAGTGCGCGGCCCTTGCGTTGCATGGCCCAGTCCGTCATCACGTCGGTGGCTTGCTGGCCCAAGCCGAGCATGACGTCCAGTTCGTTGGCGACCCCAGGCTTTTGGCCGTGCAGGATCTTGATGTCAGCCAAGTGGAGCAGGTCGCGGGCGATGTTGGCGGCTTGGGAGCCTTCGTCGCCGACGGTGAGCATGTCGGAGGGCTTGTGGGCGTTGAACCATTGAATGTCGCCGCCGCGGCCGGCGACGCCGCGGGAGAGGCGCAGGTCCTCGTCGAGGCTCTTGACTGCCTCGACACCAAGGCGCATGGCTTTCCACATCTCGTCTCGGACGACGACGCGCAGGTCGCCGGGGGCGGCGATCTCGCGCATTCCCCTCCCCCAACTGTTGAGGCAGACCAGGGCGATGCCGATCGCTTCGTCGCCGAGGGGGTTGAGGCGGGACAGGGACAGGGACTGGATGGGGGCGGCCCAGTCGACGTCGATGTTGGTGTGGTCATCGAACAGGCCCGCCAGGGCACCGGAGACGAGCTGGCCGAGGGCGTCGCGCAGGAGCCGGGTCTGGTCGTAGAAGTGCTGCCTACTGCGGAATCGGCACTGTTCGATCAGGGCATCAGTGGGTTGGTCGAGGCATCGCCACAGTCGCGGGATGGTGGTCTCGACCAAGGTGGTGTTGCCGGCGGCGTACCCGGTGAGGTCCTGGAGGGCAGCCTTGACGACGGCCTCCTCCGAGGGGCCGAACGGGACGCGTTCGTTGCCGATGCGCTGGCTGCCGATCAGGGCACGCATGAGGGTGAGCCAACGGCTGAACACGATCGCAGCTCGGCTTTGGGCTTCCTCGGCCGACAGCCGCGCCCAACCCTCGCCGAGGGGGCCCAGCCCGAGGGGGTTGATCCGGGCGGGCATGCCGGGCCCGAGGACGAAGGGCTGGACACCGAAGAAGTGGCAGAGTCGCTCGTACTCGTCCTTGGGATCGCCGAGGACGAGGACTCGGTAGCCGAAGTCGACCATGCGTAGGCAGAACGCTTTTGTCGTGGCTGACTTCCCGGTGCCGGGTTTCCCGAAGCAGCCCACGTTGGCGTTGGTGACCGGGATGTCGTCGCGCAGAACCCAGCCAATGGGGTCGGCGTAGAACGAGGACCCGGACAGGACGTCGACGCCCATCTGTGCCCCGGTCGGGGGCAGGCCGGGGCCGGCGATGAACGGCCAAAACACGGGCGCCTGGTCGGAGGTCATCCGGTAGGGCGTCACCGGCGCCGAGGCCGGGGACCATCCGCGGCCCGGCTTGCGCATTCCGTGACGCGCGACGTGTCGGAACAGTCGCGCCTCTTTCGGGGGTGCTGCGGCCGTGTGGGTGGTGGGCAGCTCGTGGCCGAAGTCGGAAAGGAGTTGGCTCATGTCGCGGCCGGTGTGGCTGGGTCGGCTCATCGGGTCACCGCCGTGACCGCGGGTGTGGTGTCCCGCTCGGGTCGTCTCAGGTTGGTCATGCCACCTAAAGCAGCGCAGGCTGGTGGGAGGGTCAGGATTCTCCCTTGCGGGTCAGGCTGATCCCGAGCGGGACGACCGAGGCTGCGAAGGCGGCGTCCTGGGCAAGGTCGAGCCGAAGTGGCGCGAACCCGGCCCTGCGGATGGAGGCGTCCAGGCGACGGCCGTACTCGGCGATCCGGACCGTTTTGGGCGCGGTGACCGTGCACACGGCGTAGGGGCGGGTCAGTGCCGAGCCGCGCGCCAGCTTCGCCTCCAGACTGCGGACCTGGTCGGCCTCGTCCTTGGCCTTGGTGCTCTGCTTCATCTTGGCCTTCTCCCGCAGCGCCTGACCCATTTCGGAGGTCCATTCACTCGAGGCGGACTGCCGGCTGGCCTTGCTCTGGGAGAGGATCGGGAACGCGACCAGGAAGCTGCGCCGCTCCCCGGTTCCGGTGGGCGCCAGGATCGGGGCCAGCGCGCCAAGCACCGCACCCTTGACTGGGAGTTTGATCGTGGCGCTGATGGAGTTCCACGCGTCATGGCTGTAGTGCCGGGCCGCCGCGTCAGCGCCCGAAGGGCCGGCCATGGCCCACGGGATCTCGGTGTTCACGTCAGGGTTGGCCGCTTGGGCGTTGAGTGCGTCGATGATCCCGGCCCGGTCCCCTGGGGCGAACCCCGTCCGGCAGGCGATGGCCAGTTCCGGGCTGGTCAGCCAGGAGACGCTGGTGCAGCCCATGCCGCCTTTGAGTTGGGCTTCCACTTCGGCCATCTGGGAGTAGAGGATCTGCGCCCGGGCCTCGACTCCTCGCCCGGCTTCTCGGGAGGCCTTCCCCAGTCTGGACTCGGGAACCACGATCATGACGAAGGCTTCGGTCCTGACCGATGCACCGGTGAGGACCTGCTGGAGCTCGTCGTTGATGACCTTGACCTGTGCCGGTCCGTCGGGTCGGCGGTGGCGGGAGATCCACTGGTCGCGTTCGGCTCCGTCCTCGGGGACGGTTCGGACCAGGAAGAGGACCTCGTCGACGAGCTCGGTGCGGCTGACCTGGTCGAGCAGGTCAGCCAGGCCGCGGCCGAACCGGCTCCGTTCGTCGGCGTCTCTCATCCCGGTGCCGGGGTGCACGATCGCTGCGGTGGCGGCCCAGGTGCGGGTGGCGTGGTTCTGGATGATGGCCACCCGTGCGCCGGTCAGCCCGGTTGGCGGGCCCTCGTGGATCTCGATCCCGGCGAGGGACCCGGGCAGGTCGACGTCGGCCAGGTCCTCGGCTGCACCGCGGGAGGCGCGTGATCGGAAGGTGGTCCAGTTCGCCAGTCCCCCGACGGCGAACTTTGTGGAGGCGATGATCCAGCCGATCGCGGACCGGCCCCGGACCGGGACCACGGTGACCAGAGAGACGGCCGCGCAGATCAGCGCGAACATGCCCGCCGATGCCCAGGCTTGTTCCTTCAGCGACCAGAACACCGGGAGGGTGGAGACCGCGACGATCGCGCCCTGCCAGCCGGTGAGGCCAAACGGGAACCACCCGATCCGTGCCTTGGAGTACTGGTTGTAGACCTGTGTCATGACTGTTCCTTCGCGTTAGACGGGGACGATGGGGAAGGACGCGGCTGCGCCTCCCCCGGCAGCAGCGCCCGCACCGCCGGCACCGGCTGCGCCAGCGCTGGGACCTGCCCCCCCGGCAGCGGGCGCGGCCGGGGCTTGAGGCATGGGCGGGGTGGGCGGCGTCGGTGGGGCTGCGGTGGGGGTTGCCGCGTCGGAGTCGGGGCCTGAGCCGTTGATCTCGGGGTTGTCCTGATCGCTGGGGCCGGCGTTGTTGCGGCCTCGGGAACGGCTGGAGGAGAAGTCTGGGATGTAGGTGTTGTGGCCGACCCCCATCTGGTTGGTCAGGTCGGCGCCGAGGGTGGCGGCCCTTGTACCGGCGCCGACGGCCATCCCGAGACCCGTTGCGGCGACCTGGCCAGCTACCCCGAGTGCTCCCATGAACCCGCCCGCGCTGTTGGCGAACCGTTGACTGGTGGCGGCCTCGGTGGAGGCTTCTCCACCGGAGCGGCCACTGGGCTCGCTGCTCGAGGCCACGTTGGAGGACTCGTCGGCGCCGCCGCCGCGCAGCAGGCCTTGCAGCCCGCCCTGAGCGGCCAGCCCGGCACGCATCGCGGCCCCCGATGAGGTGCCGGGGTCGACGAAGGCGAGCAGCTTAAACAGCGCCAAGGGGGCGAAGCAGCCGACGAGGATGAGCATGACCCCGGGCACGGCGGTACCGATGGCCTTCTGGAGGGTGTCAGTGGCGCTGAGCGCGACGTGTGAGGTGACCTGAACGCCGAGGCCGAGCATCAGCATCATGATCACCGGGGTGAAGGCTGCGGCGTGGAACCAGCGGAAGGCCTTCCAGAACCAGGAGCGGCCACCTTCCCAGACCAGACCTGCGGCCGCGATCGGGTTGGTCGCGGCGAGCACGAGCAGCGCGCCGGCGCGGGTGAGCATGACCAGGAGGTGGCCGAAGGCGGCGAAGATGAGGAAGAAGCCCATCACTCCGAGAACGGTCGCGATGGTGCCGTCGGTGATGTCGGCGGTGGAGAAGCCGGTCCACGGCTGCCACGCAGCCATCGCATCGACGTGCAGGAGGGACTCCATCAGGGCCCGGGTCAAGCCTCCGGCGGCCGCGACGACGGCCACGGCGTAGACGACGCCGGCGACCCACACCATGACGAACTGGGCGGTACCGATCAGAACTCGAGCAAGGGACTGACCGTCGCGGCGGAAGGCGGCGATGCCGAGCTGGATCATCAGCAGGATCAGGATCAGTGAGCCGGCGATCCAGAACGTGTAGGGGTAGATGCCTCGCATGGGCCCGTTTTCGGACAGATCGGGGACGAGGAAGTCGTCCTCGATTCCGAGAATGAGTTTGAGCAGCCACAGCCCGGCGTTCCAGATCCCGAGCATGGCCGCAGTCCAGCCGTCGGCGACGATCTTCCCAGCAGCGTTGCCGAGGTAGGTGAAGGGGTTGACGTAGTCCCACCAGTTCATTGGGTCTCTCCTGGGTCTACTGGTCGGCCGGGCTGGTCAGGGTCTTCCAACCGGCCTGCGCGGCGAGGTCAGTTCCGGGCCAGGTGGAGGGTGCACGTGCGGGTGCCGGTCCGTCGCCGATGACCCACCGGCCCCCGTCCTGGTCGATCCACTGCATGCGTTCGCAGTGGCCGTAGGCGATGCGGGCTTGGGTGGAGATCTGGGCCTTGACGTCGAGCAGGACGCAGGCGAGCACCCAGTCGGCCTCGTCGACACCTTTGACTTGGGCCGCGACCGGGGTGGCGACCACGGCGGCGTGGAGGCTGTCTGCGTACTGGCCGGCGCCGCTGGCCAGAAAGGCCTGGATGTTGCCCGTCAGCTCCCACGCTTCAACTGGAACTGCGTACGGCGTCGACCAGGCGGCGTGCACCTGATGGGCCCGCTCGATGGACATGCTCTGCAGGACGGTGGTCTCGATCGCGGTCAGTTGCCCGATCGCCCCTTCCGGGGTCTTGGGGAAGCCGGTGGGAACGCCGGCAGGGCCGACGCGTCCTGCCGGCGGCAGGGTGAGGGTGGGGCTGCGGCGGGCTGATGGGGTACCCGACCTGCTTGCCTCGGGCGGGACGGCCAGCATCGGCGCGGCCGCGATGGCGTCGCGTCGGCCTGGGCCGGGAGGGAGCTGCTCGGCGGCCTGGGCGACATCCGCAGGGATGAGGCTCGACGTCCGGGTGGAGGCGACCGCGCTGTACACCGCATAGACCAGACCACCGAGCAGCAGCAGAGCCGCCATCGCGACCACGACCAGGGTGCGCACGAGACGTCGGCGCCCCCACTGGTCGGCGGTGGCGGCTGCCGTGCTCATCCGACGCAGCCGCTGCCGGTGATGCCGGACAGCATGCCTGGGACGACCATGTAGGCGACGGCTGCCACGAAGACGACCGCCACGCCCACCACGCCGGCCTTGCTGGCGTGCGGCATGGAGAAGACCCGGCCGCCGACGACGGCGCCGATCGAGACGACGACGCCGACGACCATGAGCGCCAGGACGCCCCACAGGACGTAGCCGGTCAGGGTGTTCGCGTAGGCCTGTGCCCCGGGGGGCGCCACCGGGCAGACCGACGGGAGTGCGGCCACGCGGGAGGTGAGGGTGTTCATTCGTGTTGTCCCTTCTGGTGTTGGTCTCCGGCGGCGACATGCTGCAGGAGGTTCTCCGCTGCCTTCAGCAGGGAAGTGGGCAGGGGGCTGGAGTCGAGGCCACGCAGGGCCAGCCCCTTGTCGCTCGGGAGGTCCACGAGCAGGTTTGCGGTGACGGCCGCAGTCGTCAGCGGCCCGAGCGCGGCTGTCACCGGGCGGGGCCACCGTCGGGGGTGGCTGCCTGTGACAGCGACGATGACCCGGGCGGGAGCGAGCATCGTCAGCGCGAGCTCCAGTCGCCGCAGGCCGGGAATGGTGGGCGTGGTGACGGCGATGACGGTAGGTGCGGTCGTCACATGGTCACGAAGCCAGCTGTCGCCGGCGAGGACTTGTCCGAGGTCCCAGCCGACATCCAGCACGGTCAGCTCGGTGCCGGTTGGCGGGGAGTCAGGAAGCGGCGTCTCGCTGGGGTCGAGGAGGACCTCGCTGGAGCGGGCGAGCCACACCCGCTCTCGCCGGCCCACGATCCAGTTGTGTTCGCTTCGTCCGAGCTCGGCCGTTGGTGCAGCAGTCAGGCCGCTGGAGGTTGCGGTACAGCACTCCAGGACGCGCGCGGCTCCCACGACCGTTGCCAGGGCGACTGAGGCGGTGGTCGCTCCGGCTTGGCCGACACACCCGATGACCGGCAGAACCGGTTCGGTGGGTTTCCATGCTGAGGCGGGTACCTCGGGTCGGCGCGCGGAGGGCGCCTGCGGTGGCCGGGGTGCGCGGGTCCGGAACTGGCCGTCCTGAAGGGCGAGCCACGCGCGGCGCAGCTCGTCGACGCCGACTGGCCGGGTCGCGGTCGTCTCGCTCATGCGGAGTCGCCTCCTAGGTCGAGGCGACGCATCTCGAGGACGGCGCGCAGCTGCTCGGCGGGGAGGCCAGCAAGGGCAGTCTTGGCCTCGCGGGCTCGCCGGATGCGTTGCACGCACCCCTCCAGATCGGACACGGCTGCGTCCTCGTCACGGGCTTCGCGCACCAACCGGGCCAGGTCAGGGTTTTCGGTCACGGTCATCACCTCGCTGCCTAAAGCAGGGCCACACAGTTGGAGGGTCATCGCGTCAGGCAGGAATCTGTGAGGACACGGCGGCGAGGGCACGCAGCGACGCGGTTGCCCGGCGCCGGATGGTCATGGGCGAGACGCCGACCGTGCGGGCTACGGTGGCGGCCGCTTGGTGGGAGCACAAGCCGCCCCGCCCCCGGCCGCTGTGGGTGATGCCGGCCTCGTCGGCCGCGACAGCGAGGGTGAGCAGGAGGTCGCGGTCCCGCTCGTCGATCACGCCGTGGTCCAGAGCCCAGAGCAGGACGTGGGCCAGTTCGGTTGCGGCCGGTTCGGCAGCGGGTTGCCTGCTTGCCTCGACTGCTCCCCACAGTTTGGAGTCGGGTCCCAGCGGGATCGACCTCGCCCAGGTCGGGTCGGCGTCGCGGGCGCTCTCTCCGATCCCGAGATCGCGCAGCACACCGCGACGAGTGTTCATGGTGATGTTGGCGGCGACCTTGCGTTGCCGTTGCCACGGGAAGGCGCGCACCTCGAGCCAGAGTTGGGCCGCGACCACTTCGTCAATGCGCGTCGTCAGGGACCGCAACCGGTGAGCGACGAGGCACGCGGCCGGGAGTAGCAGCCAGGCCAGGGCGCCGGTGGCTGTGACGTCATCTCCGCCGGTGGGGCTGGCCAGCTCCGCCAGGTGGTGCAAGACGGCATCGGCCGACTCGGGGTCGGCGCTCCTGAGCCATACGGGCAGGTCGAGCAGGTCCTCGACCACACCCAGGCTGGGCTGCTGCTGGCACCAAGAGGGCCAGGCCTGCCGTGCCTGCTTCAAGAGCTCCTGGTCTGGGTCGGCCAGACCGAGCTGGGTTGCGACGCTCATCGCGAGTTCCTTTCGCCGTTGTGACACGGCAGGAAAGGTCGCGCGCGGTTGTCCCCGCATCCGTCCCCCTGCGGGCGTCCCCCTCCCCTTTCCGGGTCCTGTCAAAGCCGTGAAGGGACAACCCGCCGCCGCATCTCTCGTGCATATGCGCAGGTCAGGGCACGTCCCCACCGCGGTCAGGCCGCCTGCACGGCGCGTCCCTCCATGTCCCCCCAATGGGGTCTTGCCGAGTGAGAATCAGCGGCGGTGATGGATGTCGACGAGGTGAGAGGGCTTTCGATCGTCCGCTCCTCGCCCCGCCGGCACGGCCTTCTCCCGCGGTCGTGTCGGACCCAGACGCGACGATCAGGACATGGCTGCTTTGATCTCGCGAGCTCTTGATCTGCCCCCTGGTCCTCGCCGGGAGTCGTTTGTCTGGGCGCATGCGTGGCGCCGCGGGTTCAGCCTGACCGCTGATCTCAGTGGCTGGCCCGACCAGTGCGGGTGGTTCCTGGGTGAGCACCGACATCGCCCCGTCGTCATCGTGGGGGCGGTGCAAGACGCTGGCGGGCTGTGGCATCTGGTCGGCTCGAGCCGGTGTTGCACCACTTCCACGACGACTGCCCACCGTCGCCGGGTCGTCGCTGAGACGGCCGACGCGGGGAGCATCCCGCCGACCGGGCGTTGTCCAGAGGGCCGCTCGGTCTGGCCGGGTTACACCGGGGCCGGGACTCGCCACCGCGCTTTCCGCGTCGCCGCGATCGCCTTCTTGGGCGAGTCGTGCAGCGCTCGCCGCAGCCGGCCCGGACAGGTCATCGATCACGACCACGTCACCGGTCTGACGCGCGGCTACCTCGACCGCGAATGCAACTTGGTGATCGACCGGTGCCGCCATCTCGAGGGCTGTCCATTCGCGAGCCACGCGGAGACACCGGCTGGATCTGCGCTCGGGGTCTTTCCGGAGTACCCGAGGACGATGCGGCAGCCGAGGTACCGGATGCGCCGGTTGGCTTTCGAGCTGGTCATGTCGGGTGGTGTCTCCCCCGGCATCGGAACGGTGGACGTGGAGGACGTGAACCAGTGGGCTCTGCCGACGCCGGCGGGACTTCCCGACCCGATACTCCACGCGTGAGGACGCCAGGGCTGGAGGACACTGCGATGGTGGGCACGACCCCCCGCCTCGCCGTCCCGGCGTGCCGTTGGGGGAACGACCGGTCAGCCTCGGACCCACGACGCGGTCAGAGCCGTTACCGGCACCTCGACTACGTCATGTGTGGGTGCGGGCCCCGGCAGGTGGAAGCTGGGGGACTCCGCCGTGGGTTCCTGGGGTTCTGCTGAGGTGGGAACACACCGTCTCCGGCGTGTGCGGGCAAGTGTCGGCGTACGACCCCACGTGTAGGTCGGGGTACGGGCTGACGTGTAGGTCGGTCCTGGCGAGTCGTCCTCTGCTCGCCCGTTGAGCGGGGCCACCCTTCGGTTCATCCACTGCCAAGTGATGAGCCCGAAGGGTGACCTGCTCATGATCCTCGATGAGGTGTCCTGGATGAATGTCCGTCGTTTCCGTGCCCTGCATGAGCGGGGCACCCCGTTGGCCGAGATCGCTCGAGAATGTTCCTGCGACTGGCGCACCGTGAAGAAGTATCTGGCCCAGGACGGGCTGGTCGGCCCGCCTCGGACGCCGTCGCGGGCTGGTACCCAGCCTCGGCTGATCGACCCGTTCGTGGCCGTGGTGGAGTCGTGGCTGCGCGCCGACATCACGATCAAGGGGGCGGTGGTCCATGAGCGGCTGGTTGCCGAGTACGGGTTCACCGGCTCCTACCAGCGGGTCAAGGAGTACCTGGCCAAGGAACGGCCCCGGCTGGCCGCTGAGTTGGCGGTCGGGGACGAGAACCCGCTGACCGGGTTGCACCGCCGCTTCGAGGTCGTCCCGGGCGCGCAGGCCCAGGTCGACTGGGGCGAGGAAGGCGACCTACTCGGACACGTCGGTGTCGGGAACGTCTACTCCTTCCACATGACCCTGTCGTACTCGCGGGACCCGTTCGTGGCGTACACGACCAGCATGGATCTGGCCACGTTCTGGGACTGCCACCGGCGGGCGTTCGCCCACTTCGGTGGCGTTCCCGGCGCGATCGTGTACGACCGGACCAAGACCGTCGTCAAACGGCACGTCGCACCCGGAGCTGCGGTCCCTGTGCACTCCGAAGCGGCCGCGTTCGCCGACCACTACGGGTTCGTCATCGACGTGTTGGCCGCCTATCGGCCCACCGGCAAGGGCCGGGTCGAACGACAGGTCAACATCGTGCGCGAGCACGTCATCACCGGGCGCCGGTTCGGCTCGATCGGCGACCTGGACGGGGCGTTCGCGGCCTGGCTGCCGATCCGCCGGGCCCAGGTCCACCGCACCCACGGGCAGGTCATCGCCGTCCGGGCCGAGACCGACCGGGCCGCGCTCGGCCCCCTGCCAGCCACGCCGTACCTGGTCGCCGAACAACACCTGCGGCGGGTCGGCAAGGACGCCTTGATCTCCTTCGAGGCATCGCTGTACTCCGTGCCCGCCGCCCGGGTCCGCCCCGGCCAACGCGTCGCTGTCCGCGTGTCCGCCGACACCCTCACCATCCACGCCCTGACCGCCGAAACCGGCGCTGCTGGCGCTCAACTGGCCAGCCACCCCCGGGCCAAGCTCCGCGGCGCCTGGGTGACCGACCCCACCCACTGGGCCGGCCTGCCCGATGGACACACCCGCGCCGTCACCACCGACCCGCCCGGCCCGGACCGGCCCGGCCCGACCCCAGCCCCGGCGGCCACCTCGTTGATCGCCGACGTGCTGACCCGGCACCGCGCCGACATCCCGGTTGCGACCCGCCCCCTGAGCACGTACACCGCCGCCACCCAAGGAGAACACCCGTGAACGCCCTGACCACCGACCGGATCCGCAGCCACGCCACCCGACTCGGGTTGACCCACCTGACCGAAACCATCACAGCCCTCGTCGAACGCGCCGAGACCGCCCAGCTGGGCTACCTGGAGTTCGTCGACCTGCTCCTGGAAGAAGAAGTCGGGCTGCGCGAATCCCGCCGGTTCCGCAACGCGTTGAAACTGTCCGGGCTGCCCCACCACAAAACCCTGGACGAGTTCGACTTCGCCTTCCAACCCGACCTCGACGGTCGCAAAGTCCGCGACCTAGCCACCCTGGAGTTCATCCGCGCCAAGTCCAACGTCGCCCTCCTCGGCCCGCCCGGGGTCGGCAAAACCATGCTCGCCGTCGCCCTGGCCGTCGCCGCCTGCCAAGCCGGGTTCTCCATCTACTTCACCACCCTGGACGACCTGGTCCGCCGCCTGCGCACCGCCGAAGCCACCGGCCGGTTCAACCGACAACTCCAAGCGTTCCTACGGCCCGCTGTCCTGGTCGTCGACGAAGTCGGCTACCTGCCCCTAGACCGCGCCGAAGCCAACATGTTCTTCCAACTCATCACCCGTCGCTACGAACGCGGAACCATGATCGTCACCAGCAACAAGAGCTTCACCGAATGGGGCGGCGTACTCGGCGACGACGTCCTGGCCACCGCCATCCTCGACAGGCTCCTGCACCACTGCGACGTCATCGCCATCAACGGGCCCTCCTACCGCCTCAAAGACCGCCTCACCCTGGTCACCGGAACAGAACCCATGCCATGATCACCACGCCAGGACCGACACGTCAGGCCGTACCCCCCACGACATATGAGGTCGTACGCCGACAGCAAGTTGCCTTCGTCGTGGTCGACGAGACGGAGTCCCCTGTGCTGGTCACACAAACTCTGCCGGCGGAGCTGATCAGGCCGGCCGATCCGGGGGCACCGCCGAGTTGAGATCCAGGTCCCTCGGGGGGCCGTTCCTCAGCTGGCTTTGCTGTCGGTCCATCCCTTGCGGGTGCGCAGGATCTGCTCTGTGCGGGCCGGGAGTTCTGGCGGTGCCGCCTCGTCATCGGTGCGGTTGCACACCTCATCGCGGATGATGCGCTGCGCTTCAGCGTGATGGCCTTCGGCGGCCGCCACCGCGGCGAGATCGAGGCGTGGGATCTCTTCGTGTGGCGCGGCCATGGCTGCGGTCTCGGCGGCGAGTCGGGCCGTGGGGAGGTCCTGTGCCGCGAGGGAGTGGGTGACGACCAGGTGAGCGACGTCGACGATCGCGACGGCGAGGTGCTCGTCGAGTCGGTCGCCGTCGACCAGCCACGACCAGCCGCCTCCCTGTTCGCGCTCGAGTGGGTAGTCGAAGGGGCGGCCTTGGACGAGGCTGAGTGCTGTCTTCAGGTCGGCGATGCCCTCGGCGCCGCCGCGGGCTTCTCCGCGCAGCCGGAGTCGACGGAAGAGGTCGGCGTCGATGAGGAGGTCGAGGACCTGGTAGACGGGGACGTCTCGGATGGCGGCCGCGGGCGCGAGTCGTGCGTCGGGCAGGTGGTAGTCGTCGGTTCGCGGGTTGGTTCCCAGCCATTGCCGGATCGTCAGGACGTAGTCGCGGGCCTTGGCCTTGGTGATGGTGAAGGCCTCGGCGACCTCGTCGGGGGTGGCGCCCAGGCGGCGGAGCGCGATGAAGGCCAGGAGTTCGGTCATGTATGGCTTGCGCTTGGTTAGGGGCTTGCCGCGAGTGGTGGCCCGCACCGGACCGAGCAGGTGGAGCTTGGGTAGCGCGGAGTCCTCTCGCATCCACATGGCGACGTCGCCGTCGAGGGTGGGGTCGGCGTCCTCGACGTGGTGGCGAACGCTGTGGTTCACGCGGGGGGCGAGTGCTTGGAGGTCCTCGGCCGTCGTGGCGCCGGCTTGGACGTAGGTGTCGTCGTCCTGGTCCAAGAGGCTGACGGTGTCCTCGTCGGGTGTCTGGTCGACGTCGGGTCGTGGGCGGGTGTGCTCGGCGCGCAATGCGCCGGCTTCGTCGGAGTAGGAGCGCCAGCCTTCGGTCGCGTCGTGGTCGACGGGGACGGGGATCTCGGTGACGGTTTCGCTGTGAGCCAGGAGAGAGGCGCAGCCGAGGGCTTCATCGCTGGTGAGTCCGACGGCAACGAGGTCCAGGCCGGCCTCGGGCACGGTGATGCGTCCGTCGGTGGTGACGTGCAGGACGGTCCCGGGAGCGTTGGTTCGTGGTCCGGCGATCACGACGGAGGTGGCCGTGCGACCGGCTTGGGTGTGGACGAGGTCGAGGAGCTGCTCGAGCGCGGGACTGGTTGTCGCTGCGTCGACCAGGAGCATCCGGGCAGGCCATGCGTCGGCGCCGGCCTGTCGGGCGCGGGCGGTCGTGACGTCGGCGTCGACGTCGTCGGCGCGGTCGACCGTGGAAACGGCGTCGGCGAGGAGCTCTTCGATGGGGTCTGATGGCTCGGCGCGGGGGTCGTAGACGTGGATGCGGTCTGGGTTGAGTGGGCCCAGTTCGGTGGCGACACCGAGGCAGGCGACGGAGACTCCGGCCGACCACGGGTTGCAGGCCACCTCGGCGGCGAGGTAGCGGGCGAAATCCTGGCCGTAGGTGGAGTCCCCGGTGATGGTGACGTTGAGGTCTTCGATGTTCAGAAGCCACACCTCCTCGTTCTCACCCAGCCCGATGGTGACCAGGAGGGGGTAGGGGGCCGGTTGGTCGTCGACCTCGGGACCGATCTGCTCGAGGGGGATGGTGGGGCTGATCTTCCAGTGCAGGCGGTCTGGGGTGCCTTCCCAGGGGTGCGGGAGGTCACTGGGTTCGGACAGGTGCAGGACCAGGTGGGATTGGGTGAGCTCGACCGCAGCGACCACAGGCATGGGCGTGCCGTCGGCGGCGGTCGCGGCGGCGAGTCGGCGCAGCACCTGGTCCATGTGGTCGACGGTGGGGGCAGTGACCGCCCCCACCACGGTGATCGTCTTCTCGACCGGGCTCAGGATCGGCTCGGGGCTGGCCAGTGTGCGTCCTGGGCGCCGGTTGCGAAACTGAGCACGTCGGCGCCGGCGCAGCAGCATGAGCATGGACCCGCCCAGCAGTGCCCCTCCCCCACTGAGGCCGGCGAGCATCCACGGCGCAGTCGTCACGTGCTCGCTGGTGTCCGCCGTGGCGTGGCTGGTTGCTGCGCTCTGGGCGGCGCCGGCGGGAATCGGGGTCACCGGGTCCGGTTCGACGGGCTCGGGACGAGGGTTGGGGCGGGACGTCGCCGGCGCGGGCGTGGGCGTGGTGGTTGAGGACTCGGGCGTGGGAGCTGGTGTTGCTGCCGCCGGTTTGCCAGGGATCGTCAGGGTCTGGCCGATGTCGATCTGGTCGGGGTCGGTGAGGTGGATCCCGCCGGGCTGCAGGGTGTGTCGGCTGGCTTCGAAGATCGCCGGGTACTGGGCCGCGTCACCGAGTTCGGTCTTGGCGATGCCGGAGAGGGTGTCCCCAGCCTTGACCGTGTAAAGGTGCGGTGGACCTGTCGTTGTCGCGGGGAGGGTGAGGATGGTCCCGGCGTGGATGAGGTCCGGGTGGCTGGCGACGACAGGGTTCAGGTTCGCGATCTCGGGCCATCGTTGCGCGTCACCGAGTTGGGTTTGGGCGATGCCGGAGAGGGTGTCGCCAGCTTTGACCGTGTAGGTGCCTTGCGCCGACTGGACAGCGGCCGGTGGGGTCGTCGGCAGGGTGGCCTGCGCGGCCGTCACGGTGGATGCCTGCGCGGCCACGGCGGGTGGTGCTGGGGCGGCTTGTGCCGCGGTGCCGGTGGCGGGCGCGATCACGAACAGCAGGGCTGCGGCCGCGACGAGCTGTCGGGCAGCGCCTTGGGGCAGGGACAGCCCGGGCAACTTGGGTGCGTGCAGTCCGCGCAGGCGCGCGGCGATCTCGAGCAGGATGCTCCCCGTCAGGACAAGCCAAGCCGCCCACGCGATGACCTTGATCGCTGAGAGGGCGAGGGTGCCGTCGTCGGGAGTGGTGAACGCCGAGCGGATCTGTTCGAGCGTCGGAAGCCCCTGAGGGATCGGGTTGGCGCCGAGGGCGAGCAGTGTTGCCGGGAGGCCGATGAGGATCCCCAGTAGAAGCACGGTGGCCAAGAGGCCGACGAGGCGGGCTCGGATTCTCATTGGGCAACTCCTGCGACGGCGCGGTTGACTTCGACTTCTGCGTGGCCGGTCACGGTCAGGTTCGTGATGCCGATGATGCTCAAGAACTTGGTCGTGTAGGTGGTGCTGGTGTCGGTGACGACCCGGGTTCCGCCGTCGACGGTGGCCGTCCCGGTGAACCCTGGCGCGCCCGCGATGTAGGTGTTTGCGGCCACGATGGCCGCTCCTGGGTCCACGATCGCGCCCTGACCGCGAATGGCGGTGGCTCCTTGGAGTTGCTGGCCGCCAGCTCGCGCTGCCTCGGCGGCAACATTCTGGGCGCGCTGCTTGGCCAGGACCTGTCCTGACCCGTCGACGGCCAGTCCCACCATGAGGATCATCGCGAGGGCGGTCGAGATCATCCACACCGCGACGGAGCCCTGCTCTCGATCGCCCTTCCGAGGCGTGCGCTTGGTCATGGGCGTCACCGTTCTCGGTAGGTGTCGAGGGGGGATCGCATGGTGGCCGAGATCGTCATCGAGCCGGGGAGGCGGGGCAGGAGCCCGGCCAGGTCGACCTGGCAGGTGACGGTGGCGCCAACCGAGGCGGGGGTACCGACCGGGCTGGCGAAGCCCGCGGTGTCGATGGAGACGGACGTACTGACGCAGCGCAGGTTCTGACTGGACAGGCTGGCTGCTGCTGCGGTTTCGGCGTTGCTGGCGGCCTGCCCTTGGGTGCGAGAGATCGAGGCGGCTCGGGCGGCGTCAGCTGCGGCGGACTCCACGGCCTGATGCGATAGCGCGACGCGGCCGCCGGCGATGATCAACGCGACGAACATGCCAAGGGCTGGGGCGAGGATGACGACCTCGACGACTGAGGAGCCACGTTCGGGAGAGCCACTGCGGGCCCGTAGGCGATGAAGAAGAGTGCTCGTCATCGAGTGAGCCTCTCCACGGGCGCTGAAGCGCTCTGGGTCACGGTGGGGGTCCAGCCCGGGATGACCGACAAGATGCTTCCGGTCACAACCGTGGTCGCCGTCGTCGCAGAGCGGCTGCTGCTGACGGTGACACCACGCAAGACCCCCTCCCCTCCGGCGGCAGCGACGAACGCTGACGCTGCCGCCTCCCCGGCCCCGATGGTGCCGTTCTGGGCGGCGGCCGCCCGGGCCCCCTCCTGCGCGGCCGCGATCGCGACCGTGCGCCCGTGGTAGAACATGGCCGCTTGGACGCCGGCGAACATCAACGCGAACAAGGCCGGCATGAGGACCACGAGTTGCACGGTCACCATCCCCGCTTCACGACTCCTGGCGCGCGCTCGAGGGCACGCGCGGGGAGCCTTGCTCGAGCAGGACGTCCACATGATCAGGTGATGCTCCCCAGCTTGCCGGAGATGTAGCCGGAGAGGAAGGCGTAGACCACACCGGCCAGCAGGACGAGGAAGCCCACCCACAGGACGATCTCGACCGTGGTCAAGCCGGCTTCGCGGTCTTTGGATGCGGCGTCGATTCGGTCGCGCAAGCGCAGGCCGAGGGTGTGCATTGTGGCGACGAAGTGTGCCATTTCGGGTTCCCTTTCTGATTGGTAACTACTCGTGGTGTCGTTGCTGCTCGAACGTCATGAGGCGGCGAGGAGACGGAGCAGGGGTGGGGTGATGAGCAGGCCGAGGAAGACCAAGCCGAGGAAGGCGGCCGGGACGTACATGCGTTCTTCGACGAGGCTGGCCTGGGCCAGTTCGGTACTCATCAGGGCGGAGCGGGCGGAGGCGCTGCGGGCGCGCAAGTGGCGGTAAACCTCGGAACTTTCGTCGTTGGCCAGCCGCATGATGTCGGCGAGCTCGGCGAGCTCGGGAAGGCCGAGGTCCTCAGAGAGGGCCTTGAGGGAGTCCCACGGCGGGATCCCGTTGTACCGGGATCGCGCCAGCTCCTCGTTGATCTTGCGGAACACCCAGGAGTCGCCGACAGCGGCGGCGTTGGCCAGCGCGACCGTGGCGCCCGCGCCGGAGTTGCGCTCGAGGGCACACAGTTCGATGTAGGCGCTGAGGGCCCGCGCGAAGTTGGCCCGGGCCTTCTTGGCCTCTTCCTTGACGTCGCGCGAGGGCATCATGAACAGCACCGTCGCCAGGACCACGGTGGCTCCGACGGGGAACACGACGGGAACCTTGATGCCGATCAGGGTGAAGAAGGTGCCGATCAGCGGGGGCATGCACAGCCCGAGCAGCCCGTAAAGGACCTTCTTCCCATAGAACTGGGCGGGGGTCTTGCGCAGGACTGCGAGGTCTCGCGCGGGAGGGGCGCCGAGGAGTCGCGCGGGCAGGCTACGTTCGGCCCAGATTCCCAGTCGCTCCTCCAGGTCGGGGTTGACCGAGGGGGCCGCAGCCCCGGCCCGGCGCCGGGCTGGCGGAGACAGGCGGGTCAGGACATCCCGCAGGTCCGGTTGCGCGGGGACCAGGACATAGAGCATGACCGCCACCCCGACGCCGATCACCGCTCCGAAGGCGATCGCGAGCTGAAGGGCGGTCATCGCGCACCCGCCCGTGCCTCAGGGCCCAGGAACCTGGGCAGCGGGGTACCTTCGGCCATCTTGCGCATCCACAGCAGACCGGCCGCGTAGGCGGCGAGAAGGATGGCCAGCAGGACCTGTCCGATGGGGGTTGCGTAGGGCGCGACGTAGTCGCCGGTGAAGAGCAGCAGCAGAAGGAACCCGAGGGAGATTCCGCTGACCAGTCGCGCACTCCCCCGCGGCTTGGCCCGTCCCGCCTCGACCTTGCGACGGGATGCGACGTCCTCGGCCACGGACTCAGCCACTCCCTGCAGGACGCTGGCCAGGCTCCGGTTTCGGCGTCGCGCTGCCAGGATCAGGTTGGCGGCGACGAGGTCTCCGGTGACGTCGTTGAGGTCGTCGGCGAAGGCTCGCAGCGCGGTCTCGGTATCCCAGCGGGCGCGCAGTCGCGCGACGAGGGCTGTCACTTCGGGCTTGATGGGGTCGGGGGTGGAGCGCAGCGTGGCGGTCAACGCCTGTTCGATGCCCACGCCGGCACCCAAGACTCCGGCCAGGCTGCGGGTCCATTCCTCCATCGCTTCGACCCTGCGGATCTGTGCTGCCGCCGGAGGTGTGGACAACAGGTAGGGCAGCCCGAGCGCGGCGGCGGGCACGATCAGAACTGCCGCAATCCACCCGGTGATCAGCGCGAGCAGGACGCCGGCAGCTGCGGAGAGAGCCAAGGTGATGCGGGTACGCGGGCTCAGTGCTGTCAGGCGACGTTCGAGCGAGGAGGGCACACGTTCCGGCTTCGGTGTGGGGGTGTGCGGGCGCAGCGCGATCCCCGCGCCGACGAGGCCGACGACGATGAGTGCGCCAAACAGGGCTGGGAGCAGCGTCATGGCCGCCACCCCTGACCGTCGGCCTCGGCCTGGAACAACTCCGGGTTGAAACCGAACTCGCTCAACGCCAGCACCTGGGGCGGGAGGATCCCGCTGGCTTGCGCGGCGCCGTTCATGCTGGGGCCGAACAGGTGCTCCAAGGCGTAGCCGACCTCGCGCTCCCCCGGCTCGACCAGGACCACCTCGCTCACCCAGCGGGTCAGTTTCTGGGTGCCATCGGGCAGAGACTCGATCCGACGGTTCAACTGCACGATGAGGTTGAGGCAGCCGACCAGCTTCTCCAAGGCCAGGTCCCGGGTGACATGGTTGCCGGCTTCCATGGCGGTGGTGACGAGTTTGCGGATGCATGCGGTCGCATTGGCGGCGTGCGTGGTCGACAGGGAGCCGGTCCCGGACTCCATCGCCTTGATCATGGTCCACGTCTCCGGGCCGCGGATCTCGCCGACGATCTGGCGGGAGAGGGCGAATCGGAAACTGTCGTTGAGTGCCTCACCGAGTTCGAACGCGCCTGCGGCGCGGCCGTCGGCGCCGATCTCGCCGACGCCGGGTCGGGATTCCCAATCGATGACGATCTCGTGGTTGCCGGACTCGGAAAGGAAGAGCTCGTACTCGGTCTCGAAGGTGCCGATGGCCTCCTCGCGAGGGATCTCGGCGCACAGGGCGCGCATCAAGGTCGTCTTGCCCGCAGACATCGCTCCGGAGACCACGATGCTCCAGCCAGCACGCACTGCGGCGGCCAACAGGTTCGCCGCGGCCGGGCTGAGACACTGCCGCTCCACCCACGCCTCGAGGGTGTCGACCTTGTGGCGGTGCCGCCGGATCACCACAGTGGGGCGGCTGACCACCCATGCGGTCGCTGCCAGTCGAGCGCCGCCGTCGAGTTTCATGTGCAAGCGAGGGGTGCTCTCGGAGAACGGTCGCGGGTTTGACTCAGATCGGTTGGCCAGGAAGCGAAGGAAGTCGATGAGCTCTTCATCGCTCTCGGCCACAGCCGGCCCGGGAACGCGGGTTCCGTCGGTGAGCTCGAGGAGGACTTGGCGGCAGCCAAGGATGAAGATGTTCTCAACCCGGTCGTCGTCGACCAGCGGCTGCAACCGACCGAGCCGGAAGACGGCATCGAAGATCGCCTGCGCCATCAGCGCGCGCTGACGAGGTGTCCACGCCTGGACGCCCGTGGCGACCGCATCGGCGGTGTGCTCGGTGAGGAGGTCGTCGATGGCGCGCCAACCCTCCTGCTCCTGCGCGGCACGGTCCATCGGGATGTGACCCGAGGTGCCCGTCTCGCTTGGCTCGCTCGCCCGCGATCTCCAGTCATCACCCATCGCGGCCGCCAGCCGGGTCGCGACCAGAGTGCGGAAGGCGGCGACCAGCCCCCAGTCGAGGTTCTCGTGGTCGCTGACGCTGGCGCCGGTCGCACCGGCGCCTGCGGCGGCCCCGTGTCGACGACGGACCACGTCCAGCGGGACCGGGGCCGGGGGTTCATCCCCCCCGGGGCGCATGGAGAAGCCGCCCCGGACCCGTCCCGGGCGTGCAGGCGGCGTGGAGAACAGCGGCGGCAGCGACGTCGGGTCGCTGGGGTCGCGCTCGGGCTGAATCGGCTCGCTGGTCACGACGGTCTCCCACCCGCAGCCTGCAGTTGCTCCTCGTTGATCCGGATCCGCCCGGCGATCGCGCTGCGGGCGCCCCGATAGCTGCGAAGAAGCGGGGTGTCCTCCCAACCGCCGCGCCCGGCCAGGCGCTGCAGAAGGCCACCTCGAGGCGGCTCAGCGCCATGCGAGAGAACCGCGGCCGACTCGGGATCCCACGCGACCGTCGTGACGACAGGGATCTGCAGGACACGCGCCACCTCGCGCGCCGTGAACGGCTGCCCCTCCCCCACCAACAGCAGACCCAACGCCGTCGAGGCACCAGAGCGGGCGAACCGCTCCCGCAACGTCTCCGCCCATGAGCGTGCCCCGGATAGCGACACCATGTCGGTGCGGGTGAGCAGCAACGCCAAGTCAGCATTGGCCAGCAGCGGCTCCGGGCTGCCGAAGAGCCCGAGCCGGCCAGCGTCCACGATCACGTCCTGACCCGTGGTCTCCAACGACCTCAGCGCCGCGCCCAGCGGCTCCCACAGGGAGATCAGGCTTCTCGCCTGCTCGTGGGACCGTGTGCCGGGCACCCACTTCCCTTCGATGCCCGGCAGCGGCTGGGAGACACGCGGCAGGGCGTCGAGGACGGCGTCGGCGTGCTGAGCCATTGCCAACTCGATCATCGCCTCCGGCGGGACGACACTTCCCCGGAGGTAGCCCGCCGCGATCGCCGATCCGCCCGTGGGGTCAGCCTCGACCAGCAGCGCAGGACGCGGCCAACCCAAGACCAACCCCAAAGCCGTGGTCGTCACCCCGGGCGAACCCGACGCCGACGCCAACACGATCATGCTCATCGCGTCACCGGTCCCGCGAATCCAGGACGACCGCGACCTTGCCGGTCGAGGCCATCGCCGCGAGTTGCGGCGCGTCCGAGCTCGGGACGTCGACCGTGATGATCGTCTGTGCGCCCTGGCCCGTCGTGTCCTTCCCAGTCGCGGTGCTGACCACCACGGCCGCTACCGACACCGCCTTGGCCTGCGCGTCGGTCACACCCTGCTGACCTGGGGTGGCCACGATCCGGATCCGGTCGCCCGCCATCAAGGGCGCGCCCGGCATCATCGCCGGCAGCACGCCCACCCCGACCAGCGAATGACCCTGCTCCGGCAGCACCTTGTCGGTGGTCGCGTCACCGGTCAGCAGTGAACCCGACGCGACGTCCAGCGCTGCGCGCTTGCCGACCAGGCTCTCCAGATCCTTCGCCGCTACCGGCTTCAACGCGGGGTCCGCTCCGATCTGGACCGTCATCAGCTGATCACGGCTGATCACGGTGCCCCGCTCGATCGCCGTGCGGGCCGCGACCACCTGCGTGTAGTTCGTCGTCGCTTGGTGCAACCACACATTCCCCAGAGCACCCAAACACACGACGGCCGCCATCGCCGCGAACAGACCCCACCGGCGCCGCGCCTTCGGCGGCACCGGCAGAGCCACCCCGACACCCGGCCCGCTCGAGGCGGCACCGTTCACAGCAACCGTCCCAGGACGCTCAACTGTCGTCGTCATCTCCGAATTCCTTCCCCGCTTCACTGCTTGAGCACCTGCGCCTCACCGATAGTCACCGGGACGCTGTCAGTCAGATCCATCGTGATCGTGCCGCTCTGCCCAATCCCGGACCACGTGATCACCCAATGCGACGTCGCCCGCACCGTGTAACTCCCCTGCCGCGTGTACGTGTGGCCACACGTCGGTGACGACTGGCGGCCGAACGAGTCCTGATATGCCGTCCCCGCCCCGCACGAAACAACTTGGCCATCCCCCATGTCCCAGTTCACCTGAGACGCCTTCGCCGTGGCCGTCACTGTGTAGCCGGCCGCTGACGCGCTCCTGGTGATCGGCCCCCACGTGTTGTCTGTCGGGGCATCAACCCACATCCAGTTCGGCATCCCCACCAAGCCAACCGAACCAGGACGCGGCTCAGGAACCAACCCGATATTGATGGCCTGCAGCTGCATGCTCGCCATGGCCTGACGGGCCAGAACTCGAGGATCTGGCGGGGCACCATTGGGAGGCGTAGCCAGCCAAACCCAATAGACAGCCCCAACGAGCAAGCGATTCGAGCCTCTGAGGCACTCGTACACCTGACCGTCTGTATGCCCCTCCCACACTGGATCGGAGAACGGGGGCTGAGGCACACGGACCTTGCAGTACGCGTTCTGGCCGTTAGACCACCAGCCGTCATCCGAGGCGCACGGCACCTCGATCGGTGGAGACTCGATGCTGTTGAGGCACTTCTGAACCACGACTGGTTGAGTGGTGCCGCCTCCGCCGGGTTGTCCTGGACTGCCAGGTTCCTCTGGCACCGATAAAACGAGTCTGCATTGACCAGTCCGTGGGTCCGGGACGGATCCCGGCGGACACGAGATCGGCGGACTGGTTGCGGCGATTGCTGGCCCCACGGCGATGCAAGGAGCCAGCGCCAGGCTCAGCGCCAGCAAGAGCCGCCTCAACATGCTGCCTCCACCTCGAGCTTGTCCAAGGTCACGAAGAACCCCTCGGGGGCCTTCACAACCGAGTACCGGTAGCGCTGACGGTCAGGGCGCTCTGGACGCACAACCGACTGGCCAGTCCCATCGACTACGTCCACGTTGCTCACATCGATGCACGCGGTTACGGCGAAGTCAGTCCCGTTCTCGCTGGTTGCGACTTGCTCAGTGACCGATGTTTGCCCTCGTTGCGTCCAGCCCTGTGCGCGGTCGGTCCCCAGCGTGGTCCTGGCTTGCAAACCGGCTTGGTCACGTGCCACTGTCGCTACGAGATTGAGACTCTTCGTAGAGTCGGACGCCAACTCGTCAATCACCTGCCAGTACCGCGTAACCGCTTCACCAGCCGACTTCTGGTCCTGCTCGGCCGCGGTGAGCTCCGTAGCCGTCGGGGACGGGCTTGCCGTTGTCGACGGGCTCAGGGATGCCGAGGGTGAGGGCTGCGGCTTCGGGTCGTTACAGGCGGACGTCAGCATCGTGGCGGCCAGCGCCACCACCGCGAACACGCTGCGGCTTTGGATCGTCATCTGATTTCTCCTCAAGTCTTCTTCAGTCCCTTAGGCGTCATGTTTCGACGGGGGGTTCGTAGCTGCTCCAACCTGATCCCATAGAGACTAGCCCCTATGGGATCAGGGCGCGAGCCGGGAACGCTCCTGTCGACGAGGAAGGCCGACGACACCTCGCTAAGCCCCTGCCCTTGATGCCCCAGCGTGATGAGGTGCTCAGCCGTGCCACCACGCTTGATCCTTGGATCATCCGACCACACGAGCGTGACATCCGCACGCGGAGCGTGGTCGTTGCCAGATTGGAGCACGTACGCACACCTACGGCCGTAGTGCGCTCCGCACTTCATCGGGCGACGAGCGAAGAGCCGCCGCGAGGGCCGATACCACGGCGTCGCTTGGCTCGACCAAGCCCACAGCCTCCCAGCGCTTAACCGTTGACGTCGCGCAGTGCGTCGCCGTGGCGAGGTCCGCGACCGTCAGCCCGGCCGCGAACCTGAGCCAACGAAGATTCGGTTCACTCTCCGGGAGAAGCAGGTCGCGCGCCTCAATCTCCAGAACGCGCGCCACGGCGTGCAGTGCATGGGGGCTGCGCGGGCGTGCCTCGCCCCTCTCCCACTTGGAGATGCGATCACCGCTAGCAAGGTCAGCCAATCGAGCTAGCTCATTCTGGCTTAGCCCCGCGATCTCGCGCGCTTCACGCAGCGCTTCTCCGTCGAGGGCAGGGGCAGTTTCCATGGCGAGACCACCCTAGGGGTCACGCCCGAGATCAGCTCTGTTGAGAGCCCGGCGTGTGAAGGTAGTGCCGTAGCGCCACGGCGCACAGCGCTGAGCGGGAATCGGCCTCGTACTTGTCGACCATGGTGTCGATGGCGTCGAGGTTGGGCGAGAGCAGCCGCAGGGAGAATGTCGAGACAGGGTCGGGGTTCTCGGGCCGCGGCGTGCGGCGCATGAAGGGTCCTTCGGTGGTCTCGTGCGGCGCGGCTGCGGCCAGTAGTCGCGGAAGGTGCGGTTCTGCGGCGGTGAGCGCATCGAGGAGCAGATCAGGTTGGGACGTCCTGTCTTGCCGCGCTCTTGCTCGGACTTGGGCCACCAGCGAGGTCGGCAGTGACAGTGTGACGTTCCGCGTCGTGGTGGCCGTGCTGCTCACCGGACGTTTGGCCGGCGGCTCAGTGGTCGCCGGCGCCGGTTCCGGTGCTCGTTCAGGGGTGACCGTCGCCGGCGGGCGCCCCGGCGCGGGCTGGTTGCTGGCCTGCGGCCGGCGGGCAGGCGGGGCTGGGAGCTGGGCCGTGCGCGACAGGCCGGCCACGGGCGTCAAGGGCGTGCGTTCGGTACTCATGCGGTGGCCTCCGTGGTCAGCGCCTGCTCGCGGGCATCGATGGTGGTCAAGACCTCCTGGGTGAGGAGGACGAAGTCTTCGGCCAGTGCTGGTGCAGATCCGGGGACACGCTCGGGACGTCGTCCCTCCTGGAGTGCCTTCCAGTACGGCTCGGCCTTGTCGACGCTCTCGGCGACTTCATGGATGAGTATCCCCTTCTCCTCCGATTCCACGACTGGGGAGAGGGCATGCCGGATCACGGTCTGGAACATCGGTGCGGCGCCACCGAGGACGGCGGTGATGTCCTCGGTGGCGTTGCGGCGGATCACGGAGGCACCCTGCTCGACGTCGTAGAGGACCGCGCCCAGGAGCTCGAGGTCGCTGTTGCTCTCGCGCGCAGCGCCGATCTCGGTGGCCAGCGCGCGCAGGCCTTCGATGCTGGTCCGGCCCGGGCGGGACGGGACGATGATCCACCGGGTGGCGCTCAACGCCAGGCGCAGCAGCAGCGGCCGGGTCGGCGGAGTGTCGATCACGACCAGGTCGTAGTCGGTGGCCAACTGCGCCAGCGAGTTGGCGAAGACGTCCTGGTGGGGCTGACCTCGTTTGACCATCCCGGCCAGGACGTCCTCGAGGGTGTCCAGGGCTCCTCCCCCGGCAACCACGTCGAGGTTGGGGCGGACGCCGGTCAGGGAGGGTGTGAGTGCTCGACGGTTGATGAGCGTGTCGACCAGATGCTGTCCGTCGTCGGATTCCCCACGCCACTTGTAGCCCAAGATGTGACCGGCGTTGGCCTGCGGGTCGAAGTCGACGAGCAGCACCCGCCAGCCGGCGACCGCCGCCAGGCCTGCGATGTTGCACGCGGTGGTGCTCTTGCCCACCCCACCCTTGCCGTTGGCGACGGTCACAACCCGAGACAACTCTTCACGTAATGCCATAACGCGCATATTGCCGCGTGCGCTACCGCTGGCGATGACGACACGCCGTAGCGGTTGCGTTACGTTGTCCAGTAGGGCGCGCGTCATGGGTGCGCCTTGTTTTTGTGCCCTAACTCGTGCCTTAGCCATGCGCTTGCCGCTTGCGTTATGCTGTGTCCTCGGTGCTTGCGTTACCGCATGCATTAGTGCGTGCGTTAAGTTATGCGTCAAGTCTGAGCATGTCGTGCGCCCGCCTGACGTCGAAGCTTTCCTGTCGCCAGAAGTCACGATCGCGTTCGTCGGCGCCGACGGGAAGCGCGAGGTGGTGCTCGACGCGCACGCTCAGCACGGCGGGACGTTGGGGGAGTCCGTAGCGATCGCGGTGCCGGGTCCACGATGCCACCAGGGCTTGTTGCAGGGGAGTGGCGAGTCTCGCGAACGCTCCGGCGCGACTGGTGCTGCGGAACGCGAGCTCCTCGTCGGACATCCCGTCTAGCCAGGCCTGGTAGCGGTCCGGTTCCTCGATGCCGTGTCGGCGGCGACGATCAGCCCAGCAGGCTTTGAGCTGTTCCTGGGTCAGGACGCTTCCGGCAAGGAAGTCGTCGCGGAGGACTTCGCGCCGGCGTTCACGTTGCTCGGGCGTCAACCCGTCCCACCACGCCACTTCGCGCGCCTTCTGTGCCTTTAGCGCGGCTGCGCGAGCGATACTCCACTGTGAGCTGGACCCGGAGCGGTACAGGGCGCGTTCCTCGGTCACCGCCTCCTCGCGAGCTTCATGCTCGTGCCGGGCCTGCTCGACGAAGGAGCGTTCGGGGCGTCCGGTCGCCTGCCATGTGCCATCGGCTGAACAGCTCGCCAGACCCGCCTCGCTCAAGGCGAGGAGCGCGGACCTCGCCGCGCGAATCTGGCTGGCAGTCGCAGGGGTGGTCCTGGTGTCGGTGAGGTGAGCGTGAACGGCCAGTTCCTCGATACTAACCGGCTCAGTCGAGGTTCTCAGGGCACGCCAGAGTTGGTGGCTGGGTCGGGGGAGTGCGGCCCAGGTCCCTTTGGGGAGGGGGGTGTGAAGGCTAGGTGGGGGGATTTCACTCACCCCCCTCACAAGGGGGAGCTCGAATTCGAACGACGATGAGTCGCGTTTGTGGACGGGGTCCCAGACCTCCGTGTGCAGGGTCCCCAACGGCCCGTGCAGGAGGCGAAGCTGGGCGCGGATGGTTTTGCGGTCGCTCAGGCCGGTGTCCAGGACGAGGTCACGCTCGGGCACAGGGACGCGACGAGCGTTGGCGCGGCACATCCGGTCCAGGACCGCATGCCCGACCAGCAGGAGGGCCGGGCGCTGACGGACCGGTACACGCCACGCAAGGTCCTCCAGCGCGGCCCGTGCGACATGGACTGCGGCGGCCACTTCGGGATCGAGCTGGCCGGCGCCGACGGGGATGAAGGTGTCGTCATCGGCGACGGCCTTGTTCCACACGTACTTGACCCACCATGATCGGCCCTGCGAGCGGGCTTTGCTGAAGGCGTCTGGGTGGGCACCCTCGATCAACTGCCAGGCGGCGGCCGCGTCGTAGCCGCAGCGCAGAAGCACCGCGGTGGCGGTCGCCTCGAAGTTTGATCGGGGTTGAGCCGGATCGTCGACGCGAATCAGGGGGAGCGCGGCGTGCTCGAGGTAGTCCTGCCAAGCCGGTGGGAGGTCCTTGCGGCCTCGACGGCGGATCGGGGAGGCCGGAACCGCACTCACGCGGGCGCCTGAGCGCTTCTGGCGGCGTTTGGGGGCCACTGCGGCCCATGAGTGGCCCCGCAGCCCCAGAAGCGCCTCAGGGAGGCTTCCGTAGGGTTTGGTGACAACGCCCGAGCGGTGCGGAGAGGACAAGGGGCGAACCGTGTCACGCACGTCGATGCCCCGTCGGCTGGCGCGCAGCTTCTGACGGATCCCCCCGACGAAGCCCTCGAAGGCGTCCAACTGGTCATGGACGGCCACGAAGACGTGCGCGCGGCCGTCGGCGCCACCTGAGGGGCGGACTAGATGCCACACGTCCTTGCCTCGGCACCAGCCGGCGATCATTTCCACCACGGCGTCCCCCCGCGGTCCCTCGAGGTCGACGTCGACCACCCGCAGCTCCGGACGCAGCCGGCCCACGATCGCCGTCACCGGCCCCTGACCAACCAGCCGCAGGCCATCCCGCAACGACGACACCACGACCCCGGCCACCCGCTGGTTCTCGCCATCGAGCGCGAACCAGCCACCCCGCACGAACAACAGCTCGTCGAGGTCACTCAAGACACGCGGGACACGCCGACCCGACACGGACACGCCTACATACGTGCGTTCGGGTTCCGTCTTGGCTACAGTGGGCAGCACAACACCTCCTGTCCTTCTCAGTTCAGGGTGAATATCGCGGGACCTGCGCCAACAGGTCTTCGCTCTACATCGACTTCGAGCCGCCGCCGCCAAACGGCGGCTCAGTCGTTTCCGGGATGGTTATCCGGTCAAGGGCAACATCTCCTGACCGTTGGGGCGCCGGGCAGGCAGTTCTCGGCCCAGTAGGACGCGATCGGCGAACTCTTGGACGGTCAGCCCATGTTCGCGGGCTATCCGCTTGATCTCCTCGCGCTCCTCGGGGGAGAAGCGGAGCAGGACCTGGGCGCTTCGCCCGTAGGTACGGTGTGTGCTCGCCGGCGCAGACATGCAAGCATCCTGACCCGCTGGACCCGGATAGCCAGCTAGGCGCGCCGGGTGGATAGCCAGATAATCCGCGGCGGGGCCCTTCCTTCAACGTTCGCACCCGATCCCCGGCTGCGGGGGAGTGGCTCTAGGGACCTCGCGCTCCTGGTGGTGCCGGCCAGAAGCACGCGCCGGCTGGGCGCTGCGTGGCCGTTCCTGGCGTAGTGCGGTGCTGGCTGAATCGGCCGTGATCGCCGCCTTGACGATGCGGTCCGCGCGGTCGATGAGCCGGTCATGGACGGGGTGGGGGAGGGGGACGTCACGATTCTGGTGCAGGCTGCCGGCATCGACCCACGCGGCCTGTGTCCGTGCGGCCGATGACGCTTGTGCCAGCTCGTGCGCGCCGCGTGCACCGACGGTAAGTTCGGGGTCGGCCAAGGCGTCGCGGGTGACGTGCGCGAGGTCGACAGCCGCCGTGAGGCTCTGGTGGAGCTGCTGTGCGGCCACTTGGAGGTCGACGCGGTCACTCATCACGTCAGGGGTGGCCAGCCCGGTCCGATCATGGGTGATTTCGTGCAGCGCGGCGCGTACTTCGCCTCCGGCGAGAACCAGTTTGTCGTCGCGCCGGCGCTGGCGACCTTGGAGCGCGTCGAGGTCGTTCCCGAGCGCATCCCACGTTCGATCCAGTTCAGCCAAGGTCGGACGGATGCGCGCCACGGTTGCTGGGTCGAGCTTGCCCTGGTTCGCGCCGGCGGCACTGATGATCGCGGTAGCGACAGCGATGTTCTGTTGGAGTCGTGCGATCACCGCCAGATTGCTCACGGTGGGGGGCGCTGCCAAGGTGCGGTGTGCTTGTAGGTCCCAGCGGGCCAGAGCTTGCTCGAGTCTGCCTGGCCAGGCCTGGTCACGGTGTTCACCGGCCAACGCGCTTGGCCATCTGTCCTTGAGCGCGACGCCGGCGAGGCGTTCGATCGCCCCAATGCGTTCTCGTGTGTCCCGAGCCCGAGTCAATGAGTCCCCTCGGGGGATGCTCTGGCGGGCATCGGTGCGGCGCTGCAGATCGGCGATGTAGGGGTTAAGGGCCACCCCGACACTGTGTGCTGACACGTAGACCACGTGCATGAGTCGGGTCCGGGCGGCCTCGGCGTCCAGCTGGGCCGGCCTGGAGAGGGCTGCGGTGGGATGGCGTCGACCCTGTACGAGTTCGGCCGTGCGCGCCAGCGAGGTTGCGACGCTTGCCAGGTGAGGATCGGCGTCGCCGGCGCCGGGCCAGCTGGTGCGTTGGTGTGTGCGATGAAGGCCGTCAGCCAGGCTAGAGATGCGATTCATGCTCTGGTCGTTGAAAGGATCCGGGATGGCCGCCCACAGGTCAGTTGCGGCCTCGACGACTTCCCCGTAGGTGCGCACGCGCGCCTTGGCCAAGTCAGGCCCGGTCTCCCACAACGCGGCACGCGAGGTCAGGTCAGCGTCCAGGAGCAGTTCGCCGACGCTGCGCAGATCCACGGCGTCCTCGTCGCCGGTCACTGGCTCGTCTCCCGGACCAGGTCACAGATGTCGACGATCACTCGTGAGGCACCAACCGGCAGTTCCTCGATCGGGTGGCGGCGAGTCGCAGCCTCGGCGGCCGCGATCAGTTCGGCCATGCTCATCGACTCGGTGCGCGGCTCAAGGACCACATCGTCGAGGAGGTGATCAAGCTCTGGGGGCAGCAGTTCGATCGCCGAGGAGGAAAGCAGATCGGCGCCGAGCGCGCTGGAGCACAGCGCAGGGTTCGCCGCAGCGTCCCGGTAGCCGACCTCGGCTGCCTGGACGAGCAACGCGATCACCTCGCGCCACGTGTCTTGGGCCGCAGCTTGTGCAGTAGTGCCGGTCATGAGTTCTGCTCCCGTCTCGTGTGGTGTCGTCCCCATCGAGCCAGATCCGGCGGACGTGCCGCTCACGCAATCTGGTCGCTGTGGATAACCGGCGACGTGTCAGTGCCCGTGTGGACACTGGCCTCAACATCCGAAAGCAGGTGATCAACCGCAGGTGATCACCAACCGCACAGTCATTTCCTCCGCAGCCGGCCCTGCGGGGGGAGGGAGGAGGTGGGGTTATGCCCCGCTGGATGGTGAAGGCCTTGGCAGTGACCCCTGCCTTGGCGGTCAGCACGGTCGTGACCTCGATGGTGGGGGCGACGTTGCCTCCGTTGGCCGGCTCGATCCTGTTCGTGGGCGGCCTCGTGGTGGGCGTGCTCTTGGTGGCCGGGGCGGGGGAGTCGGCCGCTGCACGTGTGCTGCTGGCCTCGCGCCCGGCTCGGGCCGAGGAGCTGGACCTGCTCGCGGGAGCATTGACGGTGCTGTGCCGCGCCCAGCTCGGGCCGCCCGTAGTCCGGTTGCGGGTCCGGCCCGGTGAGCCCGCGATCGCGGCTGGTGGTTTCGGCCGTGGCACCGTGGTCGTCTCTGGTGGCTTGCTGGACGCTGTCGAGTGCGGCCGTCTGCCCCAGGATCAGGCGGCTGCCGTCATCGCGCACGCCGGTGCGTTGGTGCGAGGTGGGTGGGTGAGCAACGACCCCGCCATCGGCTTCTGGTCTCTGCCGTGGCAACTGATCGCTGCTGTAGCCCAGGTGGTGGCCTCAGTTGGCAGGCGGCTGCCGTTGACGTCCGTGGCGTGGCGCCTGCGAGGCATCGTCCTGACGATCGCCGTGGTGCAGGCGGTGCAACTGCACCAGGTCTGGCTGGCTGCCACCATCGCCGGCATCGGCGTGGTCAGTTACGCGATGCCCGTCCTGGAGCGGCGTTGGCGTCAGCTTCTGCTCGCCTCCGGGGATGTCGCAGTTCGCGACGCCGGCCTCGCGTCGCCCCTGGCTGACTTCCTCCGCCGCTGCCCTCGCACTCCCGACCGTCAGGCTCGCCTGCGCACCCTCGAAGGATCCACCCGCGTCATGCGACCGCTGGGTTTGGTGCGCTGATCGACGGTCACCGGGTCGGTGCGGGCTGGTCGTCGGCCGGGCCGTAGCCGGCGGCATCTGCGGCCGCTTGTTCCTTTCGTGCCTGCTCCAACCGGGCGAGAGCGCGGGTCTGCGCGGTATCGGCCTCGGCGCGCTCGTACTCCTCGCGTCGTTGTTGGGTCTGGCGCTCCAGCGCGCGGTCTGTGGTCACGGAGTGTCCTTCCTGTTGGTGCAGGCTGCCCACAGCCCGCGCTGGTCGTGTTCAGCCTGCTGTGCCGCCTCGAGGTAGCTCCCGGCCTGCAGACCCGGGCCTTTCGGCCAGAACGCCTTGGCCTGCCCTTCCGCCAGGAGGATGTGCTGCACGTCGATGTCGTCGGCGAGCACGTAGCGCAGCAGCCGCCCGTGGGCATCGCGATCGGCCTGGGTTGGGTCCGGGACCAGCCGCACGGTGGCTCCGACGGGCGTGAGCTCGGCAAGACGCGTGTGCGCTTGATTGGCCCAGCACTGTGCGCTGATGTCGTCGTGAGCCAGTTCGGGAGCGTTGACGCCGAGCAGGCGGATTCGCCCAAGATCCCGCTCTTCTCGGTCCTTGACTCGCACGGTGTCGCCGTCGACGACTGCGGTGACGATGCCGAACGCCACAGCCGACGGGTCCTCCTGATTCGGTCCCCTGTGGGTGGACAGGGCCCCGCCCAGGGCGAGGCCACACAGGGCGATGGCGGTCGCGAGCCGGTTCATTCTCGACCGCCTCGGATGACGCGCAGGCGAGCGTTGGGTGGTGGTTGGGCCTCGCCGAGCAGGTCGGCGACGGTGGCTTGTGCGGCGGTCAGGAAGCGGCGGGCAGCCTCCCACGCCGCCCGGGAAGGTGTCGGTGCGTCCAGTGCGCTGGCTGCGGCATCGAGAAGCCGTCTAGTGACGGCACAGTGGCGCCGGTCCTGTCCCTGATCGCGAACTTCTCGGTATCGATCCGCGCCTTCTCCTGCTGAGGCCACGCAGTGCTCGAGCTGCGCCAGCAGAGTTCTGGACGCGTCGAGGTATCCCACTGGGGGTGAGGCGGGGCCGACGGGGGAGTGGGCCAGGTCGTGCTGCAGTTGGTGGTGCAACTGGTGCGCAAGGACCACAGGCTCGAGATCAGGTGCGGGGTCGGCTGCGGCAACGGCGCTCATCGTGGCGGGCCCTTCACGCCGGACTGGTCGAGTGCAGGGGTCGAGCGGTGCTGTTCCGCGAGGAGCCGGTCGTGCGCGCTGTTTGCGAGCAGGTCCGCTCGCCCGAGTGAGCGAGCGGCGCCGGCACCGGCGGACTCGAGGGTCCGGTCGAGGTGACGCACGGATTCGTCGGCGCGCACGACCGAGCGGCCAGCGGTTTGGGTGCCGCGATCGACCCTGAAGGCGCTGTACTGGAGATCCGATTCGGTCAGGTTCGGGCTGGTCAGCGCTGCTGCGGTCTCGGCCGCCTCGCGCATGTGCGTGCGGGCTCCCTGGGCCAGCGGGATGGCGAGGTCGACCAGGACTGCGAGGTCCTCGACTTGGGTGCGTAGGCCCGACAGGGCTGCCGCGGCGTCTGGGTTGCCTGGTCCCGGGTCGTAGTGCTCGAGACGGTCCCGAGCGAACTCCACGTGGCGCTTGGCGACGCCGAGGCGCTCTTCGACTTCTTCGGCCATGCTCGAGGACAGCGCACACCGCTGACGCAGAACATCCATCTGGTCGCCGGCGTTGCGCAGTGAGACAGCGCCGATCGCCGGATCGGTGGTCAGCCGGGCTCGCGAGGTCTCGACCTCAACATCGTCGAGTGCGCGCTCGGCGCCCCGGGCGTACGCGCGCAGCTCGTCGACCGAACGCCACACCTGCTGCAGGTTGCCGCGAACCACAGCGAGGTTCACCAGGATGTCGTCGGCGACGCGCGGGTCACTCATCGCGCTCACCTGCATCGGTGCGGTCTGAAAGCTGCGGCTCCAGCTGCTGCAGCGCATCCAACGCGGTCAGCGCCTGCTCAAGGTGGTCCCGGATGCTGTCCAGGTCGGCCATGTCGTGCACAGCGGTCCCGCTCTCTGCCTCTTACCGGCCCGGCCCGAGGAGTCCCCGGGCCGGGCCGCCGTGATGAGGCCGGTAGCTAGGGCGTCGGTGGCTCCGGCACCCTCCTACCTACCGAAAGCGGCGATCATCCTGTGGCGGTTCAGGATGCAGAGGTGGGATCGTCCACCGCTGCCGGCTCGACGTCCTTGTGCGAAGGCTGGGAGGCGGCCCGGCGCAGGCGCGCCATCACGTCATCCAAGGCGTTGCCCAGTCGTTGGGGCACCTGGTCGGGGCTCATCTCATCCAACAGTTCCGGCCCGTCGTCGCCGGCCTCGTCCAATGTGGGCTGGAGGAAGGACCGCCGGCGCAGGACGGCCTCGACGAGCCGGCGGTACACCTCGGTGTCTCGCGGCTCGTGGATCCATGCCGCAGCAGCGGCCGCCACGGCGTGATCGTGCCACTCGAGGTCGCGAGGTGTGTACGGGGCCGGAGTCATGGCTTCCGCTCCCATGGCTGGGCGGCCGCCCACCGTTCGGGGGATGCCTCGCTGCAGTTCTGAGCCCACGCCGCGTACTCGGCCGGGTCGAACCAGAGAAGTCGTGCGGTCACCCCGTGATCACGCAGCACCTCGATGGCACGAAGTTGCGCGATCGCGTGGGTTGCCACCGGCCATCGAAGACCAGTGGCCTCCTGCAAGGCCTCTTGCTCTCGATAACGCAGCAGCGTGACCGGGCCGGACTCGGTCCTCGCGGCCGAGGAGTCTATGTGGGCGCGAACCTGCCGAGCCAAGTCGTTGAGCAGGTCGGCGATGTCGTCGGGAACACGAGCGGCACCGGATTCCCAGTGCCGAATGGTGCGCACCGCAACGCCGCCGGCCTCGGCGACCCATTCGCTGGACAGCCCCAGCGCTTCACGGGTGGTCTTCAGCTCCGCCGGGGTCACGTCCACAGTCTGCCCTGATACATCGATGACGCGTTAGGGATGCGGCGTTGGCAGCACTAGGCAGGCCTCCAGCTCGTCGAGGAAACGGGGCTGGGTCCTCGCCCGCCAAGAGACGTCAGAGGAACCGGGTGGTCGGGCCCGGATGACCTCCCCGGCGGCCGCCATCGTGCGCAGGGTCTGGTAGATCTCGCGCGCGAAGCGAGTCCGCACATGCAGGTGATGCTCGCCGCAGCAAATCTCCTCCAGGGTGCGCGAGCTGCGTGATCGCACATGCCACGTCGGGTCGCAGCCGGGGTAGATCTCCAAGAGTGGGGGAGCAGCGGAGGCGATCTGCGCGGTCGTGAGCGGGCCGGGACAGCCGTGAAGGATCGCGAGGAGCTGGTCGGCCAGGAAACGCTCCTGAGTCTTCATGACGCACCTCGCCGGCAGATTGAACACACTCGCCCGTAGTGCGGGTCGGGCACCCACCAGCAGCCAGGCCAGCAGGCGCTCTGCTCGGTGCATCCGCATCCGGGACAGCACGCCGGCTCGAGGCTGACTGGTTTGGGTCGGAGAGAACGTGGCAGCCTCGACGGGTGGCCGGGGTCGCCGCGCCGAGTCATCGCCAGCACGTGGATCTGCACGTCGTGGCGGCTCGCAGCCGCGAGAAGTCTGGCGACCTGGCGGTCCTTGAGGGGATGCTGGTGGGCGCCCCAGGCGGCCACGACGACCGCTGAAGTGGCGGTCGCCGTGGCCAGCGCACTGTCGATCGTGGCCTCGTTGACCGGCCCGATTGCGCGGTCGTCGAGCGGCAGCTCGGACGGGTGGGTTGTCCTCCACGCGAACAGGTTCCACACGTGCAGGCTTCCCGCGCCCAACGCTCGGGCATAGCCCAAGCACCGCCGAATGGTCTGGTCATCGTCGACAGCGGTCGCGGTGGAGGGGTTCAGCATCGCGAAGTGCACCGGCGGACCTTGACCGGGCAGATCGCGCGTCAGGTAGTAGCGGTAGTGCCCGTCACCGGAGAACAGCGCTGCGGCTGCGCCCTCATGCTCACCCCACATCGAGTCGGCGGCGCTCATGCCGACCACCCGCTGCGGATCTGATGGGTCTGGCGCAAACGGAGCACGGTGCGGTCACACACGTTGAGTCGTCGGCCGATGCTGTGATCGCTCCACCCCTGTTCGGCGAGGCGCCGGACTGCCTCGACGCGTTCGATCTCTCGAAGTCCGGCTGGCTGACGGCCGGCCATGAGGGCTTGGACCGCGACCTCGTCGAGGTCTTCCGGGTCCTCACCGGGCTTGGCGGGTTCGGCGGCCGCGTCGTCGATGGCGTCCTCGTCCCAGGCCAGTGGAGGCGGGTAGCCGGCTGCTGTGGCGATCGCGCGCGCCTTCGAGCTGTGGCCCGGTGTCATGGACAGCTGGTCGTATGCGTGGGCGACAGCCTCCCATCTCGCCTGGGTAATCCACCGCCCGGCCTGATTGACCACCAGATAGATGTCGCGCTCGGTCAGACTCGTGGCGGCCGCGATGTCGCGGGCGCAATGGCCGATGGCCTGGAGTGCACGGATGCGCCGCACAGCACCGACCTTGGGGACAAAGCCGTCCGGGTTGGGGCGTTGTGTCAGAGCCGTCAGGGTGACCTCGAGGAGGGCGGTGGCGACTCGGTTGCTCACCGTGCTTTGCCCACCGTTGGCGATGCGTGCGACGACGGAGATCGGGATGCCACTGATGTCGGCGATGCCGCGCAGGGAGGCGTGAGCGCGCAGGAGTTCCTGAAGGTGCCCTCGAACGGGATCCGCCGGCCTGGTGCGCGTGAGACCTCGTGAGCGCTCCAGCCGCCATTGCTTTTGGTAGCGCAGCGTTGCCGTGGCGGTCATCACGCACCTCCGTCGAGGCGGCTGTGCTGGGGGCAGATCTGGGCGTGGGTCTTGGTGAAGAGCCCCGCGTGGTCCCCGCTGGCGCGGCAGCAGTGCCCTGGATGGGTCCAGTTTTGGGTGGTGCAGGGGACCACGGCGCACATGCAGATCTGCTCGGGCCAATCCGGTGTGGCGGTGATGTGAGCACCGATGCAACGCACGGCTTCCGCTTCAGCCAGGTGGCCTTGAGCGGCCAGCACGAGCGCTGACATGGCGCAGGCGACCGGGTAGCGCTTCACGGCTTGCGCGTGACCGACCCGGTCGAGAGGGGGAACGATGGTCAGCATCAAACTCACCCCCCGACCACGCGCAGACGGAAGGTGCGCGACCGATCGTGGGCGTCCTCGACGACCAGGACGAGCTCGTCGCCGTCGGCGGTCGCGGTGGCCACGATCAGGCCATCGATCTCCTGCTCTCCTTCGAGGAACAACGCGACGTCGGCCGCGACATCTGCTCGGGAGAGGTTGTCGACATGAACGTGGTGCTCGTCGACGGAGAATGGGTCGTTCATGAGAGTCCTCCTAGAGGCTCGAGCCGCACAGTTGCCTGCTCGTGCTACCGATCGTCGAACGTGCGGTGGAGTGCGTCAAGGCACCCAGCGGAGGCTGTGGACAACTCCTCGTGCGATGGCCACCACACCAGTCCTCGGCCCTGGCATAGGTCACCGAACGGGCTGCGGCAGGGGAGGGATCGGGCCGCTGACGTCCCAGGTCCAACCAAGGGCATCGTTCGAGATGGGCTCGAGTTCGCTTGGGTGCTCGAGTCGCAGATGGAGCGCCTGGGGCTCGGCGCAGTCGGTCAGGACGGCCACCGGGTGAGTCGTTGAGGCCGACAGGGTGAATCGGGGCAGGGTTCTGAATCGTCGGTTTTGGTCGACGAGCGATTCCAGGAGGACCTTGGCGTAGGGGTCGTCGTAGGGGAGCCAAGAGGAGGTGGTGGGCATGAGCGCGACTTCCTCAGCGTTCGCGGAGCCGCCGCGTCCGGTGACGAAAGTGGCGATGGCCATGAGATGACCACCCTCGTCGGCCGCCCACAGATCGAGTTCTTGAGCGAAACGGCGCACCAGTTTCCGATGCAAGTCGTCGTCGAGGAACAGGGGCGCATCGGGGAGGTGTTTGAAGACGATCTTGTGCCCGTAGCGAGCGGCTTCGATCGTTTTGACCTCCCCGATCAAGACCAGCAGCTGTTGAGCTCTGCCCGGACGGGCCGCGGCCCGCTGCCAAGTGTTGAGTCGTCGCGCAGCGATCTCAGCCTTCCGTTCCAGCCGGAAGGGCTCCGGGGTGAAGATCCGCTCCGAGAGTGGATGCCCCTTGGCGCGGGCGGTCCCGGCCGCTTGACGGAGCAGCCACGCCACCAGGCCCCAATGCCGGCGGCCGGCCATTCCCGGACTCCAGGCCACCAGGTCTGACTCGTGCCAAAGGAAGTCCAGCAACGCGCGAAGGCTCAGTCGTTTCCCGTTGGTCCGCACACTGTCCGCAGCGACCGGGGGTCCGGTCATGTCGGGGACGGCGCGTTCCCCAACCGAGAGGCGGAACCCCAGTCGCAGCACCGTTTGGCCGCTGTCTGGGTCGACCCGGACCGCGTCGCCGAGGAGCTGGGCCAGCGCGGTGAGGTCCTCTGGGACATACGAGGCGCAACTGGGGGAGTGGGCCAATCCGGTTTCGGGCATGCGCTTGACGATGTACCGCGCCCCCACCTTGGCGATGTACATCGGCACCCCGTGCGGCATGCACGGGCATTGAGGGGTGGCTTGTGAAAAAGTGAATTATCCGACGCTAAGGTTTCGCTGGGCGCCGTAGCGGCCTGTATTTGCCGGGTTTGATGTGGTTGGCGCGGGGCCAGGTGTAGTCGCCGGTGAGGTTGATGTGTTCCCATCCCAGGGGTGAGAGGTACCGCAGTAGTTCAGGGTCTGTGGTGTTCTCGTCTTTGTTGAGGGTGGTGATGGTGCGGTCGAGGTAGACGGTGTTCCAGAGCACGATGGCGGCGGTGAGGAGGTTCAACCCGCTGGCGCGGTAGCGCTGCTGCTCGAAGGACCGGTCGCGGATTTCGCCGAGCCGGTTGAAGAAGACGGCCCGGGCGAGGGTGTTCCGGGCTTCGCCTTTGTTCAGGCCGGCGGTGACTTTGCGGCGCAGGTTGGGGTCTTGGAGCCAGTCGAGCAGGAAGAGGGTCCGTTCCAGTCTGCCCAGTTCCCGCAGAGCGGTGGCGAGCCCGTTCTGGCGGGGGTAGGCGCCGAGTTTTCGCATCATCAGGGACGCGGTCACGGTGCCGGTTTTGATGGACGCGGCGAGGCGGAGGATCTCGTCCCAGTGCGCGGTGATCGTTTTGGTGTTGAGGGTCCCGCCGATCAGCGGCGTCAACGTGGCGTGCCCCGGATCGTTGGTGGGTGTGTAGAGGCGGGTATCGCCGATGTTGCGGATTCGGGGTGCGAACCGGTATCCGAGCAGGTGCCTGAGAGCGAAGAGGTGATCGGTGTATCCGGCCGTGTCGGTGTAGTGTTCCTGAATCGCGAGGTCGGACTCGTGGTAGAGCAGCCCGTCCAGGACGTAGGTTGCGTCGCGGTCTCCGACGTTGATGAGTTTGCTGTGGAAGGGCGAGTACTGGTCGGAGACGTGCGTGTAGATCAGTCGTCCGGGCTCGGCACCGTATTTGGGGTTCACGTGCCCGGTGGATTCGGCTTTGCTGCCGGCACGGAAGCGCTGCCCGTCCGAGGACGAGGTGGTGCCGTCGCCCCAGTGCGTGGCGAAGGGGTGGACGTGCTGGGTGTTCACCAGCTCCGACAGGGCGGCACTATATGTTTCGTCCCGAATGTATGAGGCTTGGTGGCGGTCCAGTTGGGCGTAGGTGACGCCGGTGCAGGACTCGGCCATCTTCGTCAGGCCCAGGTTGATTCCGTCGGCCAGGATGGCGGTGAGGAGAAGTTGTTTGTCCTTGGACGGCTGGCCGGATTTGAGGTTGGTGAAGTGGCGGGTGAATCCGGTCCAACTATCGACTTCCATCAGCAGATCGGTGATCCGGATGCGTGGGAACATGGCACTGGCCTGGTCGATCAGGGGCTGGGCGTGCGCGGTGTCGGCGTACGACCCCACGTGTAGGTCGGGGTACGGGCTGACGTGTAGGTCGGTCCTGGCGAGTCGTCCTCTGCTCGCCCGTTGAGCGGGGCCACCCTTCGGTTCATCCACTGCCAAGTGATGAGCCCGAAGGGTGACCTGCTCATGATCCTCGATGAGGTGTCCTGGATGAATGTCCGTCGTTTCCGTGCCCTGCATGAGCGGGGCACCCCGTTGGCCGAGATCGCTCGAGAATGTTCCTGCGACTGGCGCACCGTGAAGAAGTATCTGGCCCAGGACGGGCTGGTCGGCCCGCCTCGGACGCCGTCGCGGGCTGGTACCCAGCCTCGGCTGATCGACCCGTTCGTGGCCGTGGTGGAGTCGTGGCTGCGCGCCGACATCACGATCAAGGGGGCGGTGGTCCATGAGCGGCTGGTTGCCGAGTACGGGTTCACCGGCTCCTACCAGCGGGTCAAGGAGTACCTGGCCAAGGAACGGCCCCGGCTGGCCGCTGAGTTGGCGGTCGGGGACGAGAACCCGCTGACCGGGTTGCACCGCCGCTTCGAGGTCGTCCCGGGCGCGCAGGCCCAGGTCGACTGGGGCGAGGAAGGCGACCTACTCGGACACGTCGGTGTCGGGAACGTCTACTCCTTCCACATGACCCTGTCGTACTCGCGGGACCCGTTCGTGGCGTACACGACCAGCATGGATCTGGCCACGTTCTGGGACTGCCACCGGCGGGCGTTCGCCCACTTCGGTGGCGTTCCCGGCGCGATCGTGTACGACCGGACCAAGACCGTCGTCAAACGGCACGTCGCACCCGGAGCTGCGGTCCCTGTGCACTCCGAAGCGGCCGCGTTCGCCGACCACTACGGGTTCGTCATCGACGTGTTGGCCGCCTATCGGCCCACCGGCAAGGGCCGGGTCGAACGACAGGTCAACATCGTGCGCGAGCACGTCATCACCGGGCGCCGGTTCGGCTCGATCGGCGACCTGGACGGGGCGTTCGCGGCCTGGCTGCCGATCCGCCGGGCCCAGGTCCACCGCACCCACGGGCAGGTCATCGCCGTCCGGGCCGAGACCGACCGGGCCGCGCTCGGCCCCCTGCCAGCCACGCCGTACCTGGTCGCCGAACAACACCTGCGGCGGGTCGGCAAGGACGCCTTGATCTCCTTCGAGGCATCGCTGTACTCCGTGCCCGCCGCCCGGGTCCGCCCCGGCCAACGCGTCGCTGTCCGCGTGTCCGCCGACACCCTCACCATCCACGCCCTGACCGCCGAAACCGGCGCTGCTGGCGCTCAACTGGCCAGCCACCCCCGGGCCAAGCTCCGCGGCGCCTGGGTGACCGACCCCACCCACTGGGCCGGCCTGCCCGATGGACACACCCGCGCCGTCACCACCGACCCGCCCGGCCCGGACCGGCCCGGCCCGACCCCAGCCCCGGCGGCCACCTCGTTGATCGCCGACGTGCTGACCCGGCACCGCGCCGACATCCCGGTTGCGACCCGCCCCCTGAGCACGTACACCGCCGCCACCCAAGGAGAACACCCGTGAACGCCCTGACCACCGACCGGATCCGCAGCCACGCCACCCGACTCGGGTTGACCCACCTGACCGAAACCATCACAGCCCTCGTCGAACGCGCCGAGACCGCCCAGCTGGGCTACCTGGAGTTCGTCGACCTGCTCCTGGAAGAAGAAGTCGGGCTGCGCGAATCCCGCCGGTTCCGCAACGCGTTGAAACTGTCCGGGCTGCCCCACCACAAAACCCTGGACGAGTTCGACTTCGCCTTCCAACCCGACCTCGACGGTCGCAAAGTCCGCGACCTAGCCACCCTGGAGTTCATCCGCGCCAAGTCCAACGTCGCCCTCCTCGGCCCGCCCGGGGTCGGCAAAACCATGCTCGCCGTCGCCCTGGCCGTCGCCGCCTGCCAAGCCGGGTTCTCCATCTACTTCACCACCCTGGACGACCTGGTCCGCCGCCTGCGCACCGCCGAAGCCACCGGCCGGTTCAACCGACAACTCCAAGCGTTCCTACGGCCCGCTGTCCTGGTCGTCGACGAAGTCGGCTACCTGCCCCTAGACCGCGCCGAAGCCAACATGTTCTTCCAACTCATCACCCGTCGCTACGAACGCGGAACCATGATCGTCACCAGCAACAAGAGCTTCACCGAATGGGGCGGCGTACTCGGCGACGACGTCCTGGCCACCGCCATCCTCGACAGGCTCCTGCACCACTGCGACGTCATCGCCATCAACGGGCCCTCCTACCGCCTCAAAGACCGCCTCACCCTGGTCACCGGAACAGAACCCATGCCATGATCACCACGCCAGGACCGACACGTCAGGCCGTACCCCCCACGACATATGAGGTCGTACGCCGACACGCGGGGACGATCGTTTCCAGCGGGGTGATTCTCACGCCCTTGCCGGTGATCAGCACCCCGGGTAGTTCATCGCGGGAGGCCAGCTTGTTGACTTCCTTCAGTCGTTCCTGAAGGAGGGCCAGCCGGTCCTGGAGGTATCGGGTGTTTCCGTCGGCCGTGACCAGAGGCAGTTTCCCGGTGGTTTTCATGCCGGTGTAGGCGGCGCCGGTGAGAAGGTAGTCATCGAAGTCGCGGAACTGGCGGGATCCGGTGACCCACATGTCTCCGGAGCGCAGCGCGTTCTTCAGTTCCGCGAGGGCACAGAACTCGTAGAAGCCCCGGCCCAGGCCGGTGTGGGTGAAGACCAGCGGTTTCCACCGGGGCCGGATGAACGAGGTGGGCGCATCGTCCGGGATTTTCCTGGCGCCGGTGCTGTTCAGGGTTCGGATGACGTTGATCGCGGCCAGCAGGTCGTGTGCTGCGGGCGCTGCGTGGAGGTCAAGGACGGCAAGAAACGCCGGGGTGTAGCGGCGCAGCGTGGTGAAGTGGGTGCTGACGAGAGCCAAGTGGTCTTCGAGGCCTGGCCGGGTGAGTTCCTTGGCGTGGGCGATGCTTGTTGCCAGGGATTCCCAGCCGATGGCCGTTTCGATCGCGGCGAAGGGATCTTCGCCGTTTTCCTTGGCCTCAAAGAGGGCATCCCCGAGCTTCGAGTGCAGGCGCATCATGGCTGTGACGGTGGAACGGGATGCCAGGGTGGTCTGGTTGTGCTTGTTCTGCGCGGTTCGGATGAGCCGGCCGATGATCCGGTCGTGCAGCTCGATGATTTCGTCGGTGACGGTTGCCATGCTTTCGGTGGCCAGGGCGAAGAGGGTTGCGTATCGGCGTGCGGGTTCGAATTTGGACAGATCGGCCGCGGTCATGGAGGCACCTTCACGGGCAAGCTTGAGCAGCCTGTTCCGGTGCACCAGCCGGCTTGCCGCCCAGGGCAGGTCCAGCGCACGCCAGGTAGTGAGCCGGTCGATGTGCTCATTCATCGACCGTGCGTTCGGTCGTAACGGCGCCTGGCGCAGCCAGCCGATTTCCGTTAGGGAACTGTCGGGGCGGCGGCGCAGCAGCCCGTCGAGCCGTTGCCGGTGGTCCACGGACAGTTGCTCACCCAAGGTGGCGTAGATTCGCCGATTCGCTCTGGTCAGCGCTTGTGCACAGGCCCTTTCAATAATCCCGATCCCGGGCAGCGCGATCTTCTGTGCCTGGAGGAAGTCCATGGCGCTCTTCACCAGGAGCAGGCCCTTGTCCGTGTGTGCGGCCACATCACTGACGTGCTCCACGAGCTGGCGGAAGTCCGCGATGCCGAACGCGGATATGCCCAGATACGCGCGGATCTCGCGTCCGTGTTCCTGCCGCGTTTCCTCACGTGTTCCGTACTCGTCCCACGCCTCAATGGAAACGGCCAGCCGGGAGGCCATCCATGAAATCAGCTCAGGAGCCACCTCAGTGTCCTCGGCCAGCGCGATTCCCGGGTGGCGCAGCAGGCACAGCTGGATGGCAAAGCCCAACCTGTTCGCGTCCCCGCGGCGTTGCCGGATCAGCGACATGTCCCCATCGCTGGGTGTGTAGTGGGCTTCAAGGTCCTCCGTCCCGGTGGGCAGTGCCAGGATCTGGCCGCGCTCGGCCACCGTGAGCAGGGAACGCAAGGCCACCTCAGATTTCCTGTGCCGCTACGTTGCCGCCCCACGGGGACACCATCTCTACCTGCAGCGGATTTACCTGCAGCGCACGGGCACCGCTCATGGTTTCGCCAGATGCCGGTAGATGGTGGGCCGGGTGACGCCGAATTCCTGGGCAATGTGCTCTACCGTGTGGGTCCGTTTCCCATCGGGGCCCTTCTCGTCATACATTTCGCGGGCCAGCCTGACTTGGCGCGGGCCGAGTTTTGGTTTCTGCCCGCCGGTCCGGCCCCGCGCACGGGCCGCGGCCAGCCCGTCACGGGTCCGTTCGGACATCAGAGCGTGTTCGAACTCGGCGATCGAGCCCAGGATCTGGAAGAACATCCGACCGATCGCTGTGGAGGTATCGATGCCCTGGTCCAGGACGACCAAATCCACACCGCGTTCCTGCAGCGTCTTGGACAACTCGATGAGGTTCTCCAGCGACCGGCCGAGCCGGTCGAGCTTGGTGACGACAAGCTGATCCCCTGCCCTGTTGGCCGAGAGCAGGGCCTTGTCCAGTTCGGGCCTGCGTGCCAGTTTCCCTGAGGCCATGTCGAGGAAGATCTGCTCGCAGCCGGCCGCAGTCAGGGCGTCGTGCTGGGCTTCGGGGTGCTGATCGCGGGTGGAGACCCGTCCGTATCCGACTCGCATCACCAAAACGTATCACCAAGGCGGGTTCCCGTTACATTGGCGCGTACACGGGAACCGTTACATATAAGACCCCGGATTTTCGCGCAGCCTCGAACGTCAGTGGGAGTGTCTCGCAAACGATCGTTACCGGTCAGTTCGGGCGATGACATCCAGGAAGTCCCGTACATGAGGCGGCGGAGCCGTCCCCGCCCAGATGGCGGTGAGCGGGCGGGTGATCTGGAGATTGTTGATCCGAACTCGGACGAGTCGGCCGGCACGGGTGTCCTCGGACACTGCGAGGGAGCTCAGCGCGCCGGGGGCGATGCCGGCCATAATCGCGCTGCGAACGCCGAGCGTGGTCGTCAGCACGGCTGCGGGCTCGGCTGCGAGTGGAAAGCCCGCCACGGCGAGGGCGTTCTCGAGCGCTCGTCGGGTGCCGCTGCCGGTCTCGCGGAGCACCAACCCAGTGGCCGCCAGTTCACGAACGGACACCTGGCGGGTCTTCGCCCACCGGTGACCGTGCTGCACAACGACTTCGATGGTGTCGTAAGCAACAGTGACTGACCGGAGGCCGGCGGGAACGACAGGGGTCTCGATGAGCCCGAGGTCTGCGGTTCCCTCGCGTATGGCCTCGACGACCGTGCTGCTGTTGGCGGCTGTGAGCTGAACGACCGGGCCGTCATCGCCGTGAGAGATGCGCCACCGGGCGATCCATTCCGGTAGGAGGTGTTCTGCGATCGTGAGGCTCGCGGCGATGCGCATCATCTTCCCGCGATCCGTGCGGAGCGAATCGACAGCATCCGAGAACTCATCGGCCGCCGTCAGCAGCGTTGTTCCCCAGCCGACAATCAGCTCGCCCGCCGGAGTCAATCGCGAACCCCGTGCAGAACGCACCAGGAGTCGCACGCGCAAATCTTTTTCCAGTTTCCGGATGCGCAGAGACACCGCCTGCTGACTCACGCCCAACTGCGTGCTTGCCGCCGACATGCTGCTTTCCTTCACGACGAGCGCCAAGGCTCGCAGTGCCTCCAAGTCCGGCCCGTTGCGCATCTTCCGCCTCCCAAGCACAAGCATAACTTGTATGGCGGACGGTATCTGCCTCTACTCGCACGAGCGGTCCGAGGAAATGATGGATGCATGACCCATGCCCAGGACGTTGCGACCGCCCGACCGGAACACACGCTGCTTGCCCGAGTCCGCGCGCTGCTGCCCGGGCTTGTCCTCTGCCTCGCCGCGGCCGGAGCATCGTACGGGGTCAGCCTGCTGCTGCCGGGAGTCAGCCCGCTCATTATCGCGATCGTGCTTGGCGTACTCCTGGCCAACGTCGTCCGGCTGCCAGCGGCAGCCTCCGACGGCATAGACTTCTCCGCGAAAAAGCTCCTGCGCGCCGGCATCGTCTTCCTCGGACTCCAACTGGTACTGACAGACATCCTCGAACTCGGAGCCCCGATGCTGGTCGTCATCGTGTGCATTGTCGCCGGCGGACTGTTCGGCACCGTTCTCCTGGGGAAGCTGCTACGGGTTCCATCCGGGCTCTCGCTGCTAATCGCCTGCGGATTCTCCATCTGCGGCGCGGCAGCCGTGGCGGGCGCGGCAGGGGTCACCGATCCGGACGACGAGGCCGAGGAAGACACCATCACCGCGGTCGCCCTCGTGGTGATCTTCGGAACGCTGATGATTCCCCTCGTCCCACTGATCACGGACCTGCTTGGCCTGGGCTCCGAGACGGCCGGGATGTGGGCAGGGGGTTCCATCCATGAAATCGCGCAAGTCGTCGCCGCTGGAGGCATCATCGGTGGCGGAGCGCTCACGGTCGCGGTCATCGTCAAACTCGCCCGAGTGCTGCTGCTCGCCCCTGTCGTGGCCATCCTTAGCATCCGGCAGCGCCGTCTCAGCCGTACGGCAGGCGAACCCGGTCAACAGATGTCGCATTCGAAGCTGCCGCCCGTCGTCCCGCTGTTCATCATCGGGTTCATCGCGATGGTGTTCGTGCGTTCCTTCATCCCTCTGCCGGGCACCGTGCTGATGGCCGGTGGGCTGCTGCAGACAGGACTGCTGGCTGCAGCGATGTTCGGACTCGGCTGCGGCGTCAAGGTTCGGAACCTCGTCAAGGTGGGCCTCAAGCCCTTCGCCCTAGCCGCACTCTCCACCGTTCTCGTCGCAACGATCGCCTACTGCGGAGTCACCTTCGCAGGCTGAACATGGCCAGCACCAGGGCGTCATTATCACCCCTGGGATGGGAACACATCAACCTCACCGGTGACTACACCTGGCCCCGCGCCAACCACATCAAACCCGGCAAATACAGGCCGCTACGGCGCCAGGCAAAACCTTAGCGTCGGATAATTCACTTTTTCACAAGCCACCCCATTGAGGCCGATCGTGCTTGGCGTAGGCCTGGTCCAGCAGGGACTGTCCAAGGTGGGTGTCGGGTTGGAATGTCGCGCCGGCGAGCAGGTACGTCGCAGACGGCAGGCCACGCGCCGGGGTGTGGTCCGTTTCGCCAGTTGCTGTCGAGTCCAAGTGCGCCGGCTTTCCGGCGGGGGCGGGTCGGGCGTCGAGGTTGGTCATGGTGGCTCTATCGGGCGAGGCCGTGGCGCGTCTCGAGGTTCGCCGTGTGGCTAGGTGATCCGGGCGCCGGGGGGGACCCTCGGGTGGCTGCGGCGGCCACTGACCAATCAAGGTCGGAGTCTGGTGTCTGTGCCGGGATGCCGTCGCGGTGGCGCCAGCGCAAGACGGTCCGGTCGCTGACACCAAGCCGTTCGCCGATGTGGGCGTCGGATCGGCCGCGGGCAGCCATCGCCCGCATCGCGATCACCTGCTCCTGAGGGGTCAGGGCGGCATTCGTACCCGGCTCGTCAAGAGTGCGGCGAATCGCCACCATGTCGATGACTTGACCCGGCGAGTGTTCTTCGTCCTTTCCGTGCGGTTGTGCACGTGGGTCATCGATGGTGTCCTCATCCCAGGCCAGCGGGGGTGCGTAGCCGAGTGTCTTCGCCCAGCCTCGTGTTTGTGGCGAGGGGCCCGGAGTCATCGACAACCGGTCATAGAGCTCGGAGATCTCGCGCCACCGCTGGATGGTGACCAGGTTGCCCGTCCCGGTTAGAAGGCGCGCAGTGTTGGGGACCCCGGCGCGATCGAGCTCCTGATGGCTCCACCCCATGGCCATGAGTGCTTGCACTCTGCGCACCGCACCGGCGCGGGGGACATGTCCCGAGTGCTGCTCGGCGTAGATGCCTCGAAGAGAGGTCTTCGCAACCCTGGCAGCCGTGAGCTGCTGAACGTGGGTGCGGGAGCCGTCAAGGATCGCCTTCACACCCGTGTCGCTGAGTGCCGCAGCTCGAGCCAGTGCCCGGATCGGGACGTGCGCGGCCGCGAGTTCGGCCAAGCGGGCCCGGGTCGGCTCGGCGTCGACATACCGGGCTCGTCCCGCGGCTCGATCCCGCTGATAGGCCACTTCCCATGCCTTCCGGTAGACCATGGCGTCCTCCTGGAGTCGATGTCCTCCGTAAGCGGCTCCGGGACAGCGCAGGATCACTGGTGCGTCATAGGGTCTGAGCTGTGATTGGGGGAGTGGACTCAGAGGCGATCCGTCGTCGACGAGGTCAGTGATGCCGTATCCGAGCCGGCCGGTTCTCGAGGCGTTGCCCGAGTTTCAGGGCACCGCGACAGTGCGCCAAAGCGCTGAGCAGCGCGAGCGTCTGGTCGCGTTCTCGGCCGAGCAGTATCGAGCCGGTCGCTCCCTGCGGCAGATCGCCGAGCTGACCGATCGATCCCAGACTGTTCTCTGCACCTGTCAAGCCAGATGCCGATCGGCTAGTTTGCGAATCTTGGCGAGCCTCTTGCTCACCGGGCTGTGGTTGGCATAGCCGAGCGTGGCAGCAACGTCGGTGAGTTTGGTGACGCCACTGCTCAGTAGCACAACGATGCGGCGATCTTGGGGGTCAAGCAGTGCAAGGAAGTCGTTGCAGACGATGTCGCCGATGACTTCGGTCTCAGGGCTATGGACGGGTGGCCCGTCTTTGAGTTCGACGAAGGTGACCTTGACCTTTGAGCGTTTGCGGTGGAGTTTGCGCTCGAAGTCCTCCTTGGCGTAGGTCCAGTGGTTCGAGAAGTCGTCTTGGATTCGGTGCGAGCGAACGGCGTCGAGGATTCCTCGGAGGTTGCCGGTGCCGTCGGCGGCGTCGATGACTTCCTGGGTGGCCTGCGCGGCCTCCTGCTCGCCTTGCCAGAGGTAGGACCCCATTCGGGGACGCACGAGGCGGGCGCCCTCCAACGTGGACCCATCCATCAGGACGGCTGGCTCGTCCAGCGGTTCGTACGCGCTGCTGTGGGGTAGTTGGCGGAGTCGGGCTTGGAGGACCTCGGTGACTGGGGGGATCCAGTAGTCGAGGTTGTGAGCGAGAAGGCGGATGGGGTCGTCTCTGGTGAATCCGAGCATTCGGGATCCGGGCATCAGGTGCCGCCAGATCGTGTGGGCCCAGGCCTTGGCGAGACGATCCTGGGCGTCCAAAGGCAGCACGGAGTCAACGTCTCCGAGCGGCGCGAGGAGGGGCCAGACGCCTTGAGTCATGACCGGCAATCCGTGCCGTAGGAGCGTGTCCTTCGATAGGAGGTGAAAGAGGGGCGCCAGCTCGTAGTAGCGCGTGGTGGTGCGGGGGATGAAGCAGATGTTTCGTTCGCCTTGGTCGGCGAGCTTGCTCATCCAGCCCGGCAGTTCGTCCTCGTCGAAGAGGTATCGACGGTACTGCGCCGCCTCCCAGTGCATGTTCCACAGGCCAAGGGCGCCAATGTCCTCGAGGCTCCGGTTGGTGACGGTGACGTATTCCAGGGGGTCAGGGGCTGTGGCGCGCAAGGTGGCATTGAACAGGTGCCCGGCGGAGAGGTTGTTCATGGCGGGGTAGTACTCGGGCGTGGCCAACATGGCCCGCTGGAGATGCCAGCTGGGTTCGGTGGACTCGTCGTCGCCGGGGCGCGTGTGGGTGGTCATGGTCGTCATACCTGCGTTACGACAGGTTTCAGTACTTTCGTTCCGAAGCGTCGGGGGTGGGGCGCCGGGGCTGGTGTCCGGCGCCCCACCCGCCTATCGTGGGCTACGTAAGTCGGCTGGCCACGACGAAGGCCGTGGTCAGCACGGTGATGATCACGATCAGTCGTGCCGTCTCGGGCCATCCCGCCAAGGCCGCCCGGATGGTGCGACTGATCTCTTTCATCGTTGTCACCGTTCGCCTCACCTCCTTCCTCGGATCGTGGAGGGCCGAGATGGTGCCCTCTGCTGAGTTACGACGCGCGGTCGGCTGGGCGTTCTTGCTGGTCAGGCCCGGGCCCGAGAACGTGTCAATGAAGGGGCTGCCCTCTTGGTGGTTGCTTTCGCGGACTTCCGAGTACGGGTGTCCCGCTCCTTCTTCGCGTTCGCCTGGGCTGCCGCTCGGGCCGTCGAGGAGTAGGGCCCGGTGAGCGAGTACCACCACCTGGTTGTGGTCCCGGTGGGGCTGAGGGGCGCTTTGATCGGCTCCGGACGACGGGTGAGAAGCCCCAGTCTTTCCAGTTCGCGGGTGCCGTTCTTGAAGCTAGCGGCGGACAGCCCGTACCACTCGGCAGCCTTGTCGTAGCTGAGCCAGATTTCGTCCGAGTTGCTGGTTCCGGCCGCCACGATGAGCAGGACCGCCAGCCCGGGGAGGGAGAGTTCAGCGAACATCCCGCTCGTCCAGAACTCAGCCGGTAGGACGAAGTACGTTTCTCGGCGGTCCTTGCCGACCCGCCCAGGCTGGCTCCACTTGGTCTTGCCGTCCTCGCGGCGGGGCACCACTCGTACGTTGCGGCCCTCACGGGTACGCGTGATGAGGTGGGCCTTCTCCAGGTCGGTCCAGGCTTTGGATATGTCAGCGGTGCTCCAGGCAGGGCCTCCTTCGGTGGTGAGAAGGCGCGCCCAGAAGGCGCCCTCGAAGGGCTCCCGTCGTTTGGCGAGCATCGGCCAGATCGAGAGCAAGTGTCAAGGGCCAGTAGGAACTGCCCAGAGCCGGACATGAAACCTGCCCGTTGACGGTCACGAGATCTGCCCGGTGGTGGCCATGGGATCTGCCCAAGGGGGCTGTGGGCCACCACCGACCGGTGTGG
>Ga0209571_1000304_pt1 | contig 70239 bp, 57 predicted proteins | sample EBPBio102011_DNA_FD_185866 | JGI IMG/M metagenome (GOLD analysis project Ga0209571, IMG submission 185866) | Wastewater treatment Type I Accumulibacter community from EBPR Bioreactor in Madison, WI, USA - Reactor 1_1/10/2011_ DNA (SPAdes)... | ecosystem: Engineered > Bioreactor > EBPR >... | reverse complement strand
CAACGCAACCCTGGTCGCGACGCCGGGACGCCGGGTCGAAGGCGCGGACGAGGTGCTCGCGCTGGCGACGGTCCACGGCCGGCTGCCCGATGCGCTGGCCGACCGTTTCCGCTTCGTCGCCGACGGCGCGACGCTGGCGATCGCCGGGGCCGACGCGGCGAAGGTCCCGCGGCTGCTGCAGGGCCAGCTGCTGCTCGTGCAAGAAGACGACGACGGCAGCGTCCTCGAGGCCTCCGCCCTGCAGCTGGCGGGCGCGCTCGACGACCTGTTCGAGGACGCCGATGCCGCCGTGCTCGGGGTGGCAACCGGCAACGCCGGCACCCGCTTCTCGCTGTGGGCCCCCACGGCGCGCGCGGTCGCGGTCTGCGTGCACGCGGGCGCCGACAGCGCGGCCATCGCGCTGCAGCCGGCAACGCGCGACGACGCCAGCGGGGTCTGGTCCTGGCGCACGCCGGGCGACTTGTCCGGTGGCTACTACACCTGGCTGGTCGACGTGTTCGTGCCCGGCACCGGCATCGTGCGCAACCGGGTGACCGATCCGTACTCGGTGGGCCTGAACGCGGATTCGAAGCGCAGCTGGATCGGCAGCCTCGACGACGCGGCGACCCGGCCCGCCGGCTGGGAAGCGTCGCGCGCGCCGCGGCTCGCGGCGCAGACCGACATGGTCATCTACGAGCTGCACGTGCGCGACTTCTCGCGCGACGACATGACCGTGCCCGCCGCAGACCGTGGCCGCTACCTCGGCTTCACCCACGCCGGTTCGGACGGCATGCGCCACCTGCGCGCGATGGCGCAGGCCGGCCTTACCGACGTGCACCTGCTGCCGGTGTTCGACATCGCCACCATCCCCGAGGCCGGCTGCATCACGCCCGAGGTGCCGGACGCACCGGCGGACAGCGAGCGCCAGCAGGCCGCGGTGATGGCCGTGGCCACGCGCGACTGCTTCAACTGGGGCTACGACCCGTTCCACTTCGACGTGCCCGAAGGCAGCTACGCCAGCGACGCCAACGATGCCCCGGTGCGCATCCGCGAGTTCCGGCGGATGCTGATGGCGCTGCACGACGCCGGCCTGCGCGTGGGCATGGACGTGGTCTACAACCACATGTCCGCCTCCGGCCAGCACGAGAAGTCGGTGCTGGACCGCATCGTGCCGGGCTACTACCACCGGCTCGACGCCGACGGTCGCGTGGAGCGTTCCACCTGCTGCGACAACACCGCCACCGAGCACCGGATGATGGCGAAGCTGATGATCGATTCCGCGGTGCGCTGGACGCGCGACTACCGGATCGATTCGTTCCGCTTCGACCTGATGGGCCACCAGCCGCGCGCGGCGATGGAGCGCCTGCAGGCGGCGGTCGACGCCGTCGCCGGCCATCGCATCCACCTCATCGGCGAAGGCTGGAACTTCGGCGAGGTCGCCGACGGCGCGCGCTTCGTGCAGGCCTCGCAGCAGTCGCTGGGCGGCACGGGCATCGGCACCTTCAGCGATCGTGCGCGCGACGCGCTGCGCGGCGGCGGGCCGTCCGACAGCGGCTCCACCGTGCTGCGCGAGCAAGGCTGGCTCAACGGCCTGGTGTATGCGCCGAACGCCCTGGCCGATCCGTCGCGACCGCGCGACGACCTGCTGCACGCCGCCGACCTGGCCCGCGTCGGCCTGGCCGGATCGCTCGCCGACTACGTGATGACCGCGCGCGACGGCCGCGAGGTGCCGCTGCGCGGGATCGACTACAAGGGCCAGCCCGCGGGCTACACCCGCCAGCCGGACGAAGTGGTCAACTACGTCGAGAACCACGACAACCAGACCCTGTTCGACCTGCACGCGTTCAAGCTGCCGGGCGACACCTCGGCGGAGGATCGTGCGCGCGTGCAGGTGCTGGGCATCGCCCACACCGCCTTCAGCCAGGGCATCGCCTACTTCCACGCCGGCATCGAGGCGCTGCGCTCCAAGTCGCTGGACCGCAACAGCTACGACTCCGGCGACTGGTTCAACCGCCTCGACTGGACCTGGCGCGACAACCACTTCGGCAGCGGCCTGCCACCCGCTGCCGACAACGGCGAGGATTGGCCGCTGATGCGCCCGCTGCTGGCCGATGCCTCGATCAAGCCGAGCCCTGCCGATATCGCCTTCGTGCGCGATGCCATGCGCGACCTGCTGCGCATCCGCGCCAGCACGCCGCTGTTCCGGCTGCGCGATGCGGACGCGGTGTCGCGCCGCCTGCGCTTCCCCAACACCGGCCCCGACCAGGACCCGACGGTGCTGGTCGGGCATCTGGATGGCAGCGGCGATCCGCAGGCCGGCTTCCGCGAGGTGCTGTACTTCATCAATGCCCATCCCGAAGCGCGCACGCTGCACCTCGCCAGCGAGCGCGGCAAGCCGTACCGGCTGCATCCCGTGCATCGCGCCGCCGACGCCGCGGATCCGCGACCGGCATCGAGGGCGCGCCACGACGCTGCGACCGGCACGTTCGAGCTGCCCCCGCGCACGGCCGTGGTCTACGTGCTGGAGTAGCCGCCGTCGCAGGCGCGACGTCGTCGGCGCAACGATCCATACCCCCGTCGCGCGCCTGCGCACACGCCGGTCGTCGGCGCATGCCGGGCCGCCAGGCGCCTCGAACGGCATCGAAACGCCCATGAATACGTATGCGGGGCCGCGATGCCGGGATGCGCCGCGACTACCATGGCCGCCAGCACCGACGTTCATGTCGGAAGCCGGTTGCCCGCACCTGCGTGCCGCCCAAAACTCGGATTCGAAAGCCAACATTGCCTTTTGGGAGGGGAAGATGTTGCAACTCAAGCGCAACCTGCTGAGCGTTGCCGTGCTGTCCGCGATGTCGCTGGGTTCGATGAACCTGCATGCCCAGGACACCCCGTCGCCTTCTGCCGACGCCCAGGACCTCGACGCGGTCGTCGTCCGCGGCATCCGCGTCGGCATCGAGAAGTCGCTGGAAACCAAGCAGTCGTCGAACTCGATCGTGGAAGCGGTGTCGGCCGAGGACATCGGCAAGCTGCCGGATGCCTCGATCGCCGATTCGATCGCACGCCTGCCGGGCCTGACCGCGCAGCGCGAGCGCGGCCGTGCCACCCAGATCCACATCCGCGGCCTGTCCGGCGACTTCGCCGGCACCACCCTCAACGGCCGCGAGCAGGCCAACACCGGCGACAACCGCGGCGTCGAGTTCGACCAGTATCCTTCCGAGGTGCTGAGCCAGGCGGTCGTCTACAAGACCCCGGACGCGCGCCTGGTCGGCCAGGGCCTGTCGGGCACGGTCGACCTGCGCACGGCGCGGCCGCTCGACTTCGACAAGCGCGTCATCGCCATGAACGCGCGCTACGACATGAACGAGGTCGAGGACTGGAAGGAGAACGGCAACCGCTTCAGCTTCACCTACATCGACCAGTTCCTCGACAACACGCTGGGCCTGGCCTTCGGCTACGCGCGGATCGACAGCCCGCAGCCGAACTACCAGAGCGAGGCGTGGGGCTACACCGACGCCACCCCCGGCGCGCCGCTCAACGGCAACTCCATCTTCGGCGGCGGCAAGGTGTACCGCCTCGACGAGAACAACAAGCGCGACGGCGCGATGCTGACCCTGCAGTACCGTCCGGGCGACATCTACGAGACCTCGCTGGACCTGTTCCACTCCAAGTTCGACCGCACCCAGGTCAAGTCCGGCGTCGAGTTCGGCACCGCATGGGGCCAGGGCATCCTCGAACCGGGCTACACCACCAGCGGCAGCGGCACGGTCACCGACAGCAACTGGACCAACGTCAAGCCGGTGCTGCGCGCCGACTCCAATCCGATCGAGGACACCCTGACCTCGGTGGGCTGGAACAACAAGTGGCGCGCCGGCGAGAACTGGACGATCGCCACCGACCTGTCCTACTCCAGCGTCGAGCGCAACTCGCGCTACCTGGAAACCTACGTCGGCCTGGCCGGCGCCGGCACCAGCGACCTGCGCGTGGAGCTGGACCCGGAGGGCTTCAACCGCTACACCTTCAGCGAGAACCTCAACGATCCGTCCAACCTGCGCCTGGTCGATGCCGGCAACTGGTCGCAGGACGGTTACCTGAAGGACTTCGAAGTCACCGATCGCATCGTCGCCGGCCGCGTCGACTTCACCCGCAGCTTCGAGAGCGGCTTCATCCGCAGCCTGTCGTTCGGCGCCAACGAGACCATCCGGACCAAGGAGAAGTCCTCGGACGAGTTCAAGCTGTGCCTGCAGATCGATCCGGCGAACCCGCTGAACTGCCTGGCCGGCGCCAACGCGCCGTTCCCCGGCAGCGCCACCGACTTCGCCTTCAGCGGGATCGACGGCCTGGCCAACTTCGATGCCGAGACCCTGCTCGGCAACGGCACCTACCAACTGGTGCGCAAGAACGACAAGGACATCTCGAACAAGAACTGGGACATCCGCGAGCAGGTGGACACGCTGTACGTGCAGGCCGACATCGACACCGACATCGGCGACAACCTCACCCTGCGCGGCAACGCCGGCGTGCAGTGGGTGCGCATGGACCAGAGTTCGAAGGGCATCACCACCATCAACGGCGCGCCGGTCGGCGAGATCGGCACCTCGGGCGACACCTACAGCGAACTGCTGCCGAGCCTGAACCTGGTGCTGGGCCTGCCGTCCGAGTTCTATGTCCGCTTCGGTGCGTCCCGGCAGATGCAGCGTCCGCGCATGGACGACATGCGCTCCAACGTCGACGTCAACATCTGCACGCCCAACCAGACCATCGGTGCCAACCACTGGTGCGGCGGCGGCGGCAATCCCAAGCTCAGGCCCTGGCTGGCCGACGCCTATGACCTGAGCGTGGAGAAGTACTTCACCACCGACGCCGGCAACAAGGGCTTCTTCGGCGCTGCGTACTTCCACAAGGACCTGCTGAACTACATCTACCAGCAGACGTTCCTGTTCGACTACTCGGGTTACGCACTGCCCGATCCGGTCGCCGGCCAGGCCAACTATCCGGCCACCACCATCGGCACGCTCAACGGCCGCTTCAACGGCGAGGGTGGCACGCTGAAGGGCTACGAGCTGTCGTTCTCGGTGCCGCTGGACGTGGTGTGGGGCGGTCTCGACGGCTTCGGCATTCTCGGCAGCTACTCGGTCACCGACACCACGATCAGTCCCAACGGCCCGGGCACCACCGACCGCCTCCCGGGCTGGTCGAAGTACGTGTCCAACGTGACCGCGTACTACGAGCGCGCCGGCTTCTCGGTCCGCCTCAGCCAGCGTACGCGCAGCCGCTTCCGCGGCGAGTCGCGCGGCTACGGCGCCGACCTTGGCTACGAGGACTACGGCAACGAGAAGGTGCAGGACGCGCAGCTCAACTACGAGTTCCAGTCCGGCGCGATGAAGGGCCTGTCGCTCTACCTGCAGTTCAGCAACCTGGGCGACGAGCCGTTCCGTTCCTCGGACAGCACGGATTCCGAACACCGCCCGCTGAAGTACTTCTCCTACGGCAAGACCACGCTGATCGGGTTCGGATACAAGTTCTGACCCATCCCTCCCTGCGTGGACTCGACCCCTGCCGGCAACGGCGGGGGTTTTTTTTCGGGGTTCTCAAGCCATCGGCGGCGCCGGGCAGTTCGCGGCGATGAAGGCTTCGTGCGTCGGCATCATGTCGACCACCCCGTGCATGACCCGCTTCACGTCCGCGAGCATGTTGGCCACCAGCGCCTCGGGCCTGGCGTCGACCAGGCCGTGGTAGCCCTGTGGCCGGATCCCCTGCCCGAACATCACCTGGAACCAGCTGACCTCGGCGAACAGTTCGTTGTTCTCGCGGATGATGCGCCCGTTGCTGCGGAACAGGTCGATCTTCCGCTGCAGCGTGTCGGGGATCGGCATCGTCGCGCAGTGCCGCCAGAACGGCGAGTCGGTGCGCGCGGTCGCGTGGTAGTGGAGGATGATGAAATCGCGCACCTGTTCGAACTCGGCCCGCGACTGGCGGTTGAATTCATCGATGTCGACCTCGCTGAAGCCGCGGTTGGGGAACAGCGACACCAGCCGCGACACGCCCTTCTGGATGAGGTGGATAGAAGTGGATTCCAGCGGCTCCATGAAGCCGCTGGCCAACCCGATCGCCACCACGTTCCTGTTCCAGAAGCGCTTGCGCACGCCGGTGGTGAAGCGGATCGGCCGCGGATCGGCGAGCGGTTCGCCATCGAGGTTGGCCATCAGCACCGCCGCCGCCTCGTCGTCGCTGATGTACTCGCTGCAGTAGACGTGGCCGTTGCCGATCCGGTTCTGCAGCGGGATCCGCCACTGCCAGCCGGCGCCGTGGGCCGTCGAGCGCGTGTACGGCGTCAACGGCGAAACAGACGCGCACGGCACGGCCAGCGCGCGGTTGCAGGGCAACCAGTGGCTCCAGTCCTCGTAGCCGGTCTGCAGCGTCTTCTCGATCAGCAGGCCGTGGAAGCCCGAGCAGTCCACGAACAGGTCGCCGGCGCAGGTGCGCCCGTCCTGTAGCGTGACCGACGTGACGAAGCCGGTCTCGGGATGCTGCTGCACCCCGGTAATGCGGCCTTCCGTGCGACGCACGCCCTGCTGCTCGGCATAGGTGCGCAGGAAGCGCGCGTAGAGGCCGGCGTCGAAATGGAAGGCGTGGCCGATGTCCTTGAGCGGCGAGTTGGGGTACTGGTCCGTCGCGCGCATGAACTTGTTCTGCTCGCACGCCAGCAGGTTGATCGAATAGTCGTCGATGCGGTCGACCTTCCCGGCCTGGTACATCTTCAGCCAGAAGTGGTGGAAGTCGACCACGCCGGTCATGTGCCCCATCGTGCCGAAGCCGTGGACGTAACTGTCGCCGAGCGCGCCCCAGTTGCGGAACTGGATGCCGAGCTTGAAGCTGGCCTGCGTCGCCCTGGCGAAGGCGTCCTCGTCGATGCCCAGCGCCTTGTTGAAATTGCGGATCGGCGGGATCGTCGCCTCGCCCACGCCGACGATCCCGATCTCGTCGGACTCGACCAGCTCGATCGCGATCGACGACCCCAGCGCCTGCGACAGGAACGAGGCCGTCATCCAGCCCGCGGTACCACCGCCCACGATCACGACACGTTCGATCGCGTTTCCCGTCATGCGCCAACCCGCCGTGCCTTGCGCCGGAACGGCGCGATGCGCCATTTTGCCTGTCGCGCCGCCGATCGGCACGCCGGACTCGCTTGCGCGCCGGGCGGCCTCTACCATCAAACTCCGGAAGGAGGTGGCATGCCCCGAAACAGCCTTGGTACCGCGCATGGCCCCTGCGACGCACGCGGCGGGCCGGCGGCCGCGTCGCATCCTCCAGCGGACCGCGACCACACGCCTCCCCGGCGGCGCAGCGCATGACCCTGCGCATCGCGATGTGGTCCGGGCCGCGCAACATCTCCACCGCGATGATGCGCGCCTGGGAGAACCGCGGCGATTGCGACGTCAGCGACGAGCCCCTGTATGCGGCCTACCTCGCGGCGACCGGGCTCGACCATCCCGGGCGCGATGACGTGATCGCCGCCGGCGAAACCGACTGGCGACGCGTCGTGGCCACGCTCACCGGCCCGGCGCCGGACGCACGACCGCTCTGGTATCAGAAGCACATGGCCCACCACCTGCTGCCGGGGATGGGCCTGGACTGGATCCACCGCCTGCGCAACGTGCTGCTGATCCGCGACCCGCGCGAGGTGGTGGCGTCCTACGTGAAGTCGCGTGCGAACGTGGCCGCCGACGACATCGGGCTGCGACAGCAGCTGGCGCTGTTCGAGTGGCTCCGGGCCCGCGGCGAGGCACCACCGGTGATCGACGCCGGCGACTTCCTGCGCGCACCCGAGGCCTACCTGCGGGCGCTGTGCGCTTGCCTCGGGATCGGGTTCGACGACCGGATGCTGCATTGGCCGCCGGGGCCGCGCGCGACCGACGGCGTCTGGGCGCCACACTGGTATGCGCGGGCATGGCGTTCGACCGGGTTCGAGGCAGCGCGGTCGCGCCTGCCCCGGCTCGACGACGCACATGCCGCCGTGGCCGAAGCCTGCCGGCCCGCGTACGAGGCCCTGTCTGCGCACAGGATGCAGGTGGCGCCGGACTGAGCCGTGGGCGTGGAGGCACGGGGAACGCAATCGCCCCCGACGCCGGCCCCTGCCCCCTTGCCGGCACCGACCGCGTGCCCCCGCGTGCCGCCACAGGCGGCCACAAAAAAGCCCGGCGCGACGGCCGGGCTTCTTCTCACGAAATTTCCAGAATAATCAGGCACTTTCGTGGTGGGCGGTACAGGGTTCGAACCTGTGACCCCTACCATGTCAAGGTAGTGCTCTACCGCTGAGCTAACCGCCCGGGAAACTCTCCGTCGGGCGAAGCCCGACAGATCACTCCCCCTCTCCCGCCCGCGGGAGAGGGCAAGGGGTGAGGGCCCCGCCGCGGCGGGAGGCGAATTCTAGCCCATGCCCGCCCGTGGCACCATCCCGGCCCGGCTCACTGGGCCAGGGTGGCATCCTTGATCCGGCGGATCTCGTCGCGCGCGCGCGCGGCCGCCTCGAACTCCAGGTCGCGGGCGTGCTGGTACATCTGCTGCTCCAGCACCTTGAGCTTCGCGGCCAGCTTCGCCGGTTCGAGCGCGGCATAGTCCTCGGCCTCCTCGGCCACGCGCCGGGCCTTGCCGCCGCGACCGACCTTGACCAGTTCCGGGGCCTCGCGCGCGCCCTCCATCACGTCCATCACCGCACGCACCACCGACTGCGGGGTGATGCCGTGCTCGGCGTTGTACTCGACCTGCCGCTGCCGGCGGCGGTCGGTTTCCTCGATCGCGGCCTTCATCGACTTCGTCACCACGTCGGCATACAGGATCGCCTTGCCGCGCACGTTGCGCGCGGCGCGGCCGATGGTCTGGATCAGCGAACCGGCCGAGCGCAGGAAGCCCTCCTTGTCCGCATCGAGGATCGCCACCAGCGACACCTCCGGCATGTCCAGGCCCTCGCGCAGCAGGTTGATGCCCACCAGAACGTCGAACTTGCCCAGCCGCAGGTCGCGGATGATCTCGACGCGCTCCACGGTCTCGATGTCGGAGTGCAGGTAGCGCACGCGCACGTCGTGCTCGGCCAGGTACTCGGTGAGGTTCTCGGCCATGCGCTTGGTCAGCGTGGTCACCAGCACGCGATCGCCCATCGCCACGCGCTCGTGGATCTCGCCGAGGAGGTCGTCGACCTGGGTGCCCACCGGGCGGATCTCCACCCCGGGATCGACCAGGCCGGTCGGCCGCACCACCAGTTCCACCACCTGCCCTTCCGATTTCTCCAGCTCGTACTTGCCGGGCGTCGCGGACACGAAGATCGTGCGCGGCGAACGCCCTTCCCACTCATCGAACTTCAGCGGCCGGTTGTCGAGCGCCGACGGCAGGCGGAAGCCGAACTCGACCAGCGTCTCCTTGCGCGAACGGTCGCCCTTGTACATCGCGCCGATCTGCGGGACGGTCACATGCGATTCGTCCACCACCAGCAGCGCGTCGGGCGGCAGGTAGTCGAACAGGCACGGCGGCGCCTCGCCCGGCATGCGCCCGGTGAGATGCCGCGAGTAGTTCTCGATGCCCGTGCAATAGCCCACTTCCGCCATCATCTCCAGGTCGAACTGCGTGCGCTGCTGCAGGCGCTGCGCCTCGACCAGCTTGTTCTGCGCGTAGAACTGCTCCAGCCGCTGCGGCAATTCGAGCTTGATGGCCTCGATTGCATCCAGCACCGTGCGCCGCGTGGTCACGTAGTGCGACTTGGGGTAGATGGTGTAGCGCGGCAGCGTGCGCCGGGTCTCGCCGGTGAGCGGGTCGAACTGGGTCAACCGCTCGATCTCGCCGTCGAACAGCTCGATGCGCAGCGCCTCGTCGTCGGATTCCGCCGGGTGCACGTCGATCACCTCGCCGCGCACGCGATAGGTGCCGCGGCGCAGTTCGGTGTCGTTGCGCGCGTACTGCATCTCGGTCAGGCGGCGGATCAGCTCGCGCTGGTCGATGCGCTCGCCGCGCACCATGTGCAGCACCATCTTGAAGTATTCGTTCGGGTCGCCCAGGCCGTAGATCGCCGATACCGTGCACACGATGATCGCGTCGCGCCGCTCCAGCAGCGCCTTGGTCGCGGACAGGCGCATCTGCTCGATGTGCTCGTTCACCGAGCTGTCCTTCTCGATGTAGGTGTCGCTCGAGGGCACGTAGGCCTCGGGCTGGTAGTAGTCGTAATAGCTGACGAAGTACTCGACCGCGTTGTGCGGGAAGAACTGCTTGAACTCGCCGTACAGCTGCGCTGCCAGCGTCTTGTTGTGGGCCATCACCAGCGTCGGCTTCTGCACCTGCTGGATCACGTTGGCGATGGTGTAGGTCTTGCCCGAGCCGGTGACGCCGAGCAGCGTCTGCCGCGCCAGGCCGCCATCGAAGCCCTCGACCAGCCGGGTGATCGCCTGCGGCTGGTCGCCCGCCGGCTGGTAGGGCGCCACGAGCTGGAAACCGGCGGGATGGAGAGTGTCGTTCATGTTCGGGCGTGCGAGGGGATCGTCCAGTCTAGCCTCCGCCCGAGATGAGGGCGTGACCGGGGTTTTCCTACCCCGTTGAGCGGCACGCCCCGATCCAGCGCGCCCGGCCCCGTGCCTAGGCTGATTCCAAGCCAAGGAGGGCCGCCCATGAACCGCAAGGATGCAGGTTTCACGTTGATCGAGGCATTGATTACCCTGAGCATCGCCGCGCTCTTCATCACGCTGGCCTTGCCCGCGCTCGATGACCTGCTGCAGCGCCAGCGCACCGCCAGCGCGCTGCACCAGCTCAGCGCCGACTTCGCGTTGGCGCGCACCCGTGCCATCGTCGGGCGGCGCCAGGTGGTGGTCTGCCCAAGGACTGCGGACGATCGTTGCCGGGACGGCGGGGACTGGAGCCAAGGCTGGCTGGTTTTCGTCGACGGCGACGGCAACCGGCAACCCGATGCGGCCAAGGACGTATTGCGGATCACCAGCCTGCCCAACGGGAATGGACAACTGCAGCTGTCCTCGACCCGGCCGTTCCTGCGCTACCAGTCCGACGGCCGCAGCGCCCACAGCAACCTGACCGTGCACGTCTGCGCCACCGGCCAACTGCGGGGCCAGGTCGTCGTCAACAACCATGGCCGGGCCCGATCTTCGCGCCAGGGAGGCCAGGTGCCGTGCCCGCGGGGGTGAGCCTGGCCCTGCCCCGTCCCGCGCAACCTTGACCCCGGGCGGACAGCCACTAGAATATGCGTCCCCGCCCGAATAGCTCAGCCGGTTAGAGCACTTGACTGTTAATCAGGGGGTCGTTGGTTCGAGTCCAACTTCGGGCGCCAGATCTGCAAAAGCCGCGGCATGCCGCGGCTTTTGTTTTGGGCTCCCCGTAAGGGTCCCGGCACTACCAGCATTCAGCGAACGTGCCGCTCGAATTCGTCTTCTGCCCGGTACTGGTCAGCGACAGCGTGCCGCAACGATCCTCCCCCTGCCCGCCACGCGGTGCCGCAGTGAGCACAAACGCTTGGCCGCCTGCCGCAATCTCCAGATCGAAGTCGTAGTGAGCAAGAGCGCTGCTGTCGGACAGATTGGGCATCTCGTCCGGATAAGAATTCTCGACCGTATGGCGGCGTTCCAGGATCTGGGCCATCTCCACCAGGTCGGCCTTCGCCTGTCCGCGGCGTGACTTGAGCACGCTTTCGCGGTAGTTGGGATACACGATCGCCGCGAGGATCGCGATCACCGCGACCACGATCATCAGTTCGATCAGCGAGAAGCCCGGCATGCGCCGGATTGCACGCGTTCGCCTGCCCTGTCGCACGGATGCCCGGATCGCAGTGCGGGACGCCACCGAAGTCATCATTGGATCTGTCTCCAGGACTGACGTCCACAAGGATAGGGCAGGTACATCGCCTGTGCGCCGGCCACGCTGACCATCATCCAGCAACCCTCCTCGGGTGGCGTCGGCGCCGCGGGCGGTCCGGCTGGCGGCGGTCCGGTCACCAGTGGCGGCGGCGATTGCCGCGGGATCGCCATGACGCCGACTTCCTTCACCGGGGCCGTGCCACCGGTATCCAGCGCCACCGAGGCGGTGTTCAACGGCGGCGATTCTCCCGTCGGCGACCCGAACCTCGTGCGCGACAGCGCTGCCGAGCCGGTACGGGCATTCAGCCCGAACAGCGAGTTGAAGCCGACCGTCGAGCACGCGCCTGTCTCCGGATCCGGGTAGTAGGTCGGCATGAAGACGACGCCAGCCGCGACTTCCGGATAGCCCACGAAGCGCTCGCCTGCGGGAAGATCCACGTACCAGCCCCTCGCGCCGACCGGCGAGGTCTGGCGCTCGACCGTGCGGTTGCCTCCGGCGGCGCCGCCAACCGTGTACTGCACCAGCGTGTTGAGTGCGGTTGTCGCGGTGACAGGCCCGCGCACGACGTCGTTGATGGCATACAGCGACTGGACGCTGCGGTCTTCCGGGTCGTCGTAGAACGAGAAGCTGCCGGTGCCGAAGTAGATCATCACACCGCCGTTCGGGCCTGCCGTCGCGGTCAGACCGCCGATGATCGGCTGCCGGTAGCGGCCACCGCCTTCCACGAACTCCTGCGTCTTGAACAAGGGGACCGTGAGGTTGGCCGGGGTCGCACTGCGGATGTCGAACTTCCACAGCGCGCCCTGCTGGTCCGCGGCATAGACGGTGTCGGCGAACCCGTCGCGCCCGGCCAAGGTGAGGTTGGGGCCGGTCCAGCGATCCACCACCACGATGTTGCCCAGGCCGTTGCGGCTGTTTGCCGACAGGCCCGGCGAGACTTCCTGCGCCTCGATCATGGTGATGTTGGGCGTGCCGGTGTTGATGTCCACCATGTACAGCACGGCCCTGCCATTGGCACTGGCATAGCCGTTGCCGAAGATCGCCTTCCAGGTGACCGTGCCCGCCGTGGTCTTGACCGGCACGATGACCGGCTTGCCAAGGACATGCCCGATGTTGCCCCGCACCGCGGCGCTGAGGGTCGAGTTGAGGTCGCTGATCTCCCACAACCGGCTGGACGCGCCGAAGGAGGCCGGGTTCGACACATCCAGCGCGAACACGCTGCGCCCACCGGCGCCGGCAGTCCCCACCAGCGCGGTCTTCCAGCCCGCGCCGTAATAGGCGTCGGATACCGCGAGCGGCCCGTCCACGTAGTAGCGATGCTGGAACTTCAGGCCGACATCGGTCGGGTTGTAGGGGAAGAGCAGGTTGCCCATGTGCCCGAGCGCCGTGGTCGGGATGTAGGCGAACGTTTCGCGGCCACCGTTGGTGTCGGGGGCTTGCCCGCCCTCGACCATGGCCTTGGTCAGGCCACCATCGAAGCCATGCAGCATGCCGTCGTTGGCACCCACGTAGACCATGTAGCGGCGCGACGCCTTGCCGGTCTGGAGGTAGGTGCGATAGGTGCTGCCCAACGTGCCGCCGAGCGCGCTGTAGCCGTAGTCGTCCGTCGGCGAGCTGACCACCGGCGTGGAGTTGACGATGTCGCCAAGGACGTTGGTTCGGTCGCGGAACGGGCCGCCACTTTCCTTTTCGTAAGTGTCCGCTCCACGCAGGTAGTTCACCGCATTCGCCAGCGTCGCATCCGTGCCCAGCGCCGAAATTTCCGCCGCAGTGCAGCGGGACATGCCCGGATACAGATCGGGGGCGGTCGGCTTGGTGCACAGGTTCGCGAGGGTCACGTTCGCCGCTGTGAACGGTTGCACCGTGTTGTCCCGCGCGAAGAAGATGGATCGCACGCCATGGGCGGGCATGCGGGCGCTCGCCTCCCACGCGAACTGCAGCTGCGGCACGCGCGTGTCCGGGTCGAGTCGCACCACCTGAGCGTTGATCTCGCTGAACCAGTCCGTGCCTTCATTGGCCACTTCGTAGCGCGGCACCACCGTCAGCGAACCCGCGCCGATACGTGCACCGGTGATCGCGATGCTGCCGGACGGCGACTGGGTAGCACTCACGGCAGCGAGGATCTGGCGCATCGCCGCGGTGATGTCGGCCGGCGTCCTGGCATTGATGAAGTCGCCACGCGCGTTCACCGTCGCGTGCCAGATGTCATCCACCGTCGAGGTATTGTCGTTCTGGCGCGACGGCCAGTTGCTGTAGATCGTCGAGTCGGTGTACGGATTCTGCTCGATGTCGGGATTGAACAACGTGCCGCGCGCGCCCAGCGTCACGCCGTAGAAGTTCATGTGCGGGTTGCGGTTGCAATCCAGTGTCGGATCGGTCGAATTGCCCGTGGCCGGACAGGACTCGGGTACCGGCACGCCGCCGGTCTGCAGGTCGGGGCGGAGATTTCGGTTGTAGTAATAAGCCGCGATGTCGGCCATGGTGTTGGAGAAGTTGTCGGCGAACGGCACGCCCATGCCGCCGTCGCCGGTGGCGTTGCTCCGTGCCGGCCCATCCTGGTTGCTGAAGCCGTCGGTGAACAGCATGCCGGCGTTCTTCTGGCAGGACAGCTGGATCGGCGCACCCGCACCGGTGCGCTCGAACTGGCGACCGATGTGCTCGACCGCCCAACGGTTGGGCGTGCTGCCGGACGCGGGCAGCGCGATGATGCTGTTGTACAGCGCCTGCTTCTCGCTGGACGTGGACATGTCACGCATGGTGACGTCCTGATAGCTGTCGTAGGCGGTGCAGTTGGTGCCGCAGTTCCGGGCACCGCTGTTGATGGTGAAGTACCCCACGCGCATGTTCTGTACCGACACCAGCGACGTGGTCATGCCGGCGATCATCGCGCGGTTCCGATTGCCGTAATAGGAGAACCAGTTGGCGAAGTTCTGGATGGCCGCGTTGTATGCGGCCGTCGTGGTGTAGTTCGCCGGCTTGATCTCGTAGCGGCGCAGGTTGCAACCGGCACCGCAGGCGTCGTTGACGATTGGCCGGTAGGGGTCGCCCGTGCGGTAGTTCGCCGGCGCGGCATCCGCGGCAGGCAGGTAGAAGGTGGCCGGGAAATACTCGATGCCGACCTCGCAGGTCGCGGTGAGGGTCACTGCCGACGGCAGGCTCACCCAGATGCGCTGCGTGGGCTGGGCAGCGGCCAAGCCACCACAGGCACTATCAGCAGCGCGGTAATAGGTCGTACCCGCCGGCAACGTCGTGCCGCTCGGAATTCGGAAGAGCTCATCGGTAGCCGGCTGTCCGTCCTGCGGCCTGCGGATGGACACATTGTTGCAGTTGGCGGACAACGTCACGTTGCTCGCGAGCGTTTGCCACGCGGTTCCGGTATTCGGCAATCCGCCGCAGGCACCATTCCGGCGCACGATGATACCTGCTGGGAAAAACGTCCCTGAAGCGTATGTCTGCCCGGTATTCTCAAGGGCACCCGGGTCGGTATCGTCCACCCGGTCCCGATGCAATGCCGTCATGTTGAACTGCGGGCTGTTCGCATTGCGCGGGTTGCTCAGCGTTGCCGTGATCGAAGCCTGCGCATACGGCGTGCCGTCGTACGTGAGCCAGGGCGTGTACGTGGTCGCCGGGTTGAAGTACGACGGATTGATCACCGGCGACCGGGCGAAGCCGAACAGGTCGATCGGCGGAATCGAATAGCGATTCGTGCCGATCCGGTGCCCGGGGTACGGGAGCAGGTGATGGAAGGTGCAGTTGCCCGCCGTGCGCAGCCGGCCGGCCGCGTCGTAGAACGGGTTGACGGTCCCGGTATTCCAGCAGCCCTGGCCATCGGGCCCCGGGAACATGGTCTCGAAGGTCATCGAGCCGGAGTCATCCACCGCCATGATGAAGGCCGGGGGTACCTGCGCCTGCGTGTTCAGTGGCGCCTGTGCGAGGGTGCTGTTCTGCGCCTGCGCGGCGAACAGCGAATACACGAGGTAACCGGACCCGACGATCGCGGCGATACCGATCGTGGCGAGGAGTTTGGTGCGACGGGAAGCCATGGCGGCGCTCCTCACAACTTGAAGATGGTGTCGATCACCGACGACGACGACGGATTCACATCGTCGTCCGCCGCGTAGGACGTGATCTGGTAGATGGGAAACGCGTTCTCGCTCTGCGGGCCACCCATGTCGAGCGTGCCTTCGCCCTGCACGCAGGTGTCGATCTGGCGCACGTTGACCACCGGCACGGCCGCGAGGCTCTGCGCCTCGCCCCAGGCGGCCGGATCGAATCCGGCATCGCAGACGTGGTCGATGTCGCCCGCGGTGACGTTGGTACAGGCGCCCGGCGCGGTGCGGTTGGCGATTGCCTCGATCGCGCACTCGGCCTGGCGCACCACGCCTTCCGCCGCCTGGAACGCCCGGTTCACCGCCCGGTAGCTGGACGCCATGCGCTCCTGCATGCCCGCGACCTGCATGCCGACGATGCCGATCATCGCCAGCAGGATCAGCATGATCAGCGCGATGTAGAGTGCCACGCCCCGCTGCGCGTGGGCCGGCCGCAGGCGCGAAGGGTGACGGGGATGGGGTCTGGATTTCATGCTCATCAGTTCCCGAACAGTCGGTTGCGCAGCGCGATCGTCGCTTCGTAACTGGCGCGGTAGCGCGCATCGCCCGTGGCGGCAGGCTGGAAGCTGGTGCCGAGCACGCGGATCGCACCCGTTGCCTGCGGCGCCGCGGCGCGATCCGGGCTGACCGCAAGGATGCCCACCTGCACGACGCCGACGCGTCGCCAGGCGTTGGGAATGTCCGCCGCACCCTCGCTGCGGACAAGCGCAGCGGTCCCGTAGCGGGTCATGTTGCCAATCGGCGGCGCGTCCGCCGTCAGCACCGCGCGGGTGTCCTGGCCGTACAGCAACTGCAGGCTCTGGATGCCTTCGACCAGTTCTGTCCCGGTCTCGAATGTGCCGCCTGCAGTGGCGCGCGCGCGATAGAGGGCCGGGTTGTTCTGGCCATTCAAGCCAACGTAGTAGGCGATGGCATCGGCGCGATACAGCATCGTCTGCCCGGTCGGCGCGGGCGTGTAGCGCGCAGCGAGGTCGCTGCTGGTACCGGTGGTGAGGATGGAGCCGGCGCTACCGGTGGCGGTGAACACATTGGCATGGGTGCAATCCGCCATGCCGAATACGCTCGGCGCGGCGACGCCGTCGGTGGTCAGCGATCCCCAGCGGGCCGCAGTAAAGTTGACGCGTTCGGCGCCGCCGACCGCGGTGATCTGGTTCGCTGGCACGCCCTCCGGCGAGAAGAACCGCAGGACGAGGATGTCGCTGCCGCCGACCGGGGTCGGGGTGAGGGTTGGCATGCCCGTCGGCGCCGTCCATGCGCCTCCCAGCGTCAGGGAGTCGGTCGGCCCCGAGTTCGGCGCCTCGTAGCCCTCGATCGACACGCTGAAATCAAGCGGGGCGCCGCTTCCGCTCGCGACCGCGCCCACCTGCAGCACCGGGTCACCCTCTTCCTTCACCCAGTGCGCCTGGTCGTTGACGCAGCCGAAATGCCCGGCCATGCGGATGTCACGCTGCAGGAAGTCGAGCGCGAAGCGCGCGTTCTCCTGCACCCGTGCCATGCCTTCCGCCGTCTGGTACGAGGCCTTGGCCGCCGTGAACACCTGCAGCAGGCCGAAGATGAGGAAGCTGGCGATCAGCACCGCCACCATCATTTCGATCAGCGACAGGCCCGCACTGTAGCGGGCGCTTGACGGAGCGCGCCTCATAGCTGCGTCCTCAGCGAGAACGCGCCTTCGAGGCCTTCCGCATCGATCGGGTCGACCCCGTTCCAGCGTTCGTCGTTCCAGGCGACCGCGACCGTGGCGATCCGGTTGGCATCGACGGTGACGGTGGCACTCGCGTCGTCGCCCAGCGCACGGACGACCTGGCAGCGCCAGCGCTCGATGTTGTCGTCGATCGTCACGTTGCCGAGCGGCGGCGACTCCGCGTTGCAGGTGGCGCGCGTGACATCGCCTGGGTTGAAGCCCGCGCTGCTGTACCAGGCCGATTGGAACCGGTTGGCCCGCATCTGGTCGAGCAGGTCGTAGGCCAGCGTGACCGCCTGCGTGCGCTGGTTCGCGCTTTGGGTGAAACGCAGGTTCATGGTCTGCAGCAGAGCATAGCCCAGCAGCCCGAAGCCCAGGACCACCAGCGCGATCAGCACCTCCAGCAGACTGAAGCCACCGACCGACGAACGCCTGCCCGCTCGCATGCCCCTCATTCGCAATTCCTCTTCGTCACGTGGACCTGGCCCGCCGCCGTCATCGTCAGATCACGAACGAGTTGCGAGCCGGCGGGACAGGCGTCGGAAGGCGAGATCGTGATCAGGACGTCCGTTCCGGCGCGAATGCGGCCTCGCCGGTCAAACATCAGGGTGCCGACGCCCCCATCCGCAGTCACCGTCAGCAAGCCTCGCCCCTGGACGAACTTGAGGACGCGTTCCTCGGGTGTGCCCGCTGGCGTGTCGTTGTTGTCGGCGTTGATCCAGACCATCCAGCCCGCATTCCAGTTAGTGCCGCAGGTCGTCCCGTCGGCGCTCGCACACAGGCCGGCACCGCCCGGGCTGCGCAGTGCCTCCACCCGCGCCAGGGACAGCGAGGCCACCAGTTCGTTGCTGGCGGTTGACACCCGGTTGGATCGGATGACGTTCTGGAAGTTGGGGAAGGCGACAGCGGCGACGATCGCGACGACCGCCACGGTCACCGCAAGCTCGACGAGGCTGTACCCGGTTTCCCGCGCTCGATGCATGTCCCCCACCCGCTTCCACGGCCAATGGCAGGCAGGGTACGGGGTTGCCCGGCCGGCGCAACGGGCCGGGGGATGAACGGTCGCCCGGTCAGGACGAGCGTGTGCCGCCGTCCCCGCCCCTCAGGCAATGACCCGGTAGCAGGGCCTGTATTCGCCCGAGATCTTCATGCGGCGCTGCTCGACGAAGGCGCGCAGCAGGGCGTCGAGGGCCTGCATGATGTCCTGGTCGCCGCGGATCTGGAACGGCCCGAACTGCTCCACCCGGCGCATGCCGTCCTCCTTGACGTTGCCGGCGACGATGCCGGAGAACGCCCGGCGCAGGTCGGCCGCGAGGTCCTGCGGGCGCCGGCCGTGGCGCAGGTCGAGCGCGGCCATCGCCTCGTGCGTGGGCTGGAAGGGCAACTGGCTGTCGAGCGGGATGTCGACGCCCCAGTTGAAGTAGAACGAGTCCTTGTGCGCGATGCGGTACTCGCGCACCTTGCGGATGCCGGCGCTCATGCGCTTGGCCACGCGCTCCGGGTCGGCGACGATGATCTCGTAGCGCGCGGCGGCCGCGTCGCCCAGCGTGAGCCGGATGAACTGGTCGATCTGCTCGAAGTACGGCGCCGACGCCGTGGGGCCCGTGAGGATGAAGGGGAACGGCAGGTCCGCGTTTTCCTCGCGCAACAGGATGCCGAGCAGGTAGAGGATCTCCTCCGCGGTGCCGACGCCGCCGGGGAAGACGATGATGCCGTGGCCGAGCCGCACGAAGGCTTCGAGGCGCTTCTCGATGTCCGGCATGATCACCAGGTGGTTGACGATCGGGTTCGGCGATTCCGCGGCGATGATGCCCGGCTCGGTGATGCCGATGTAGCGCGTGCGCCGGCGACGCTGCTTGGCATGCGCGATCGTCGCGCCCTTCATCGGCCCCTTCATCGCGCCGGGGCCGCAACCGGTGCAGATGTCCATCCCGCGCAGGCCCAGCTCGTAGCCGACGTTCTTGGTGTACTGGTACTCCTCGCGGCCGATCGAATGGCCGCCCCAGCAGACCACGAGGTTCGGCTCGGCCGGCTGCAGGATGCGCGCGTTGCGCAGCAGGCCGAACACGGCGCCGGTCAGCCCGGAGGAGGTTTCGAGGTCGCCGGCATATTCCGGCCCGAGTTCGATCGCGGTGTAGGCGAGGTCGCGGACCACCGCGAACAGCAGCTCCGCGACGCCGCGGATGATCTCGCCGTCGACGAAGGCCATCGCGGGCGCGTTGATCAGGTCGATGCGCACGCCGCGATCCTGCTGCAGCACCTGGATGTCGAACGACGGGTACAGCTCCTGGGCGGCGCGCGGGTCATCCGACGCGCTGCCGCTGGTCAGCACGGCCAGCGCGCAGCGCCGGAGCAGGTCGTGCATGCCGCCGCCGGAGGCATCCTTGAGCCGCGCGACCTCGTCGCGGGACAGCACGTCCAGGCCGCCCTTGGGGTAGATGCGGGCACTCACCACCGGCAGCGCCGTCGCCACCGCTTCGATCTTCTCGGTCATGTCGCCTTCCTTTTCAGGGACGGGACTGTAGCGCAATCGCGCCCCGGCTGCGGAAACGCCGAATCGGGCGCGGCCGGAAAAGGAAACGGCCGGGTTGCCCCGGCCGTTCCAGACACCGCAGGGATCGCGAGGGATCAGAACTCGTACTTCAGGCCAACCGTGACCGACCACTGCGAGACGCCGTTGGTCTGCTGGTCGGCATCGGTCGGCACGCCGAGCGCGGCGCGCTGGCCGAACTCAGTGCCACTGCGGAAGTTGTAGACGTACTGCCCCTGGTTGATGCCCACCAGCGTCGCGACGGCCTGGTTGCCCGTGAACCCGTAATCGAGAATGTGGCCCCAATCCTTGTTGATCAGGTTGCCGACGTTCTGGATGTCCACCCAGATCTTCGACTTGTGGCCGTCGAAGAAGCCCGGCAGCTCCTGGCTGATGCGCAGGTCGAAGGTATTCACCCAACTGGCGCGGAAGGCATTCTCGGGCGCATAGGTGCCGCGGTAGCGCTGCAGCCCTTCCTGGCCTTCGAACCACGTCCAGTACGCGGCTTCCATTGCCTGGGCGGACACGGCATTCGCCGCGCACGCCGTGCCTGCGGAATTCAACGCCGAGCACGCGAAGTACGTTCCGCTCGGGTTGAGCACGCCGAACCGCACGTCACCCGGGCCGGATGGCACGTAGAACAGGTCGTTGAACGTGCGGTTGTCGCCATTGGCGTCGCCCGCGAAGATGTAGCTGAAGGGGCGACCGCTGCGGCCTTCGTAGAACAGGCCAACCTGGGTGCTGTAATCGCCGAAGAACTTGTGCGACCAGTTCAGGGCACCGCTGAAGCGGTCCTTGATCTCGTAACGCGCGGTGGTCGCCGACGGTTCGTTGATGTTGTAACCGTACTGGCTGCCGTAGCCGGAGCTGGCGGTCGAGCTGGTCAGCGCGCCCACTTCCTCGGCATCGGTGTAGGTGTAGCCGAAGCTCCACGACCAGTCGCTTTCGGGATTGAACGGCTTGCTCAACGACACCGTCAGCTGCTGGCCGCTGCCCTTGTTGGTGTTCTCGATCAGGAACACGTCGCCGAAGAAGCTGTTGTTGTTGAAGCGCGCGCCGTTGGGCGAGAGCGCGCCGGTGCCGGCTGACGTGTTGCCGAACGGGCGCCCGCTGTTCGGGTTCCAGTACATCGTGCGGCCATAGGGATCGGTGAAGCCCGGGCCGACGTTGAGCGTGCGGTAGAACAGGCCGTCCTTGACACTGGTCAGCAGCAACTCGGCCGATGCCACGATGCCGTACCACGGCAGTTCATGGTCGATGGCAAGGTTGGCCTTCCACACCGACGGCAGGTCGAAGTCGGGGGCGATCACGTTGACGTTGCGGTTGGCGCTGGCCGACGGCGGCACCGTCGGGTTCAAGCCATCCGGGTTGAACGGCGTGGTCAGGCAGGTCGCGTTCTGCGACTGCGGCGCCGGGAACGGTGGCGTGGTGTACGCACAGTTGCGGTAATTCGAGTACGCGATGTAGTTCAGGCCGGTGCTCTGGTAGGCATTGCCCACCCACACCTGCGGCGCATCACCCTGGAACAGGCCCACGCCACCACGCAGCTGGGTGGGACGATCGCTGTCGAAGGTGTAATTGAAGCCGACGCGCGGCTGGATGATGTAGTCGCCGCTGTAGGTGCGGGAGTTGTCATAGCCGAAACCACCGGTCCAGCGGCCGTTGGCCGGGTTGATGGTCTGCGGACCCGCAAACACGGCGTTGTAGGTCGGCTGCGGGCTGGTGGAAGGCTTGTCCGCGCGCACGCCGAAGGTCAGCGTCAAGTTCGGAGTGGCGTACCAGGTGTCCTGCAGGAACAGGCCAATGGTCTTGTTGCTGTAGATCGCCGGCACCGAGCCCGGCGCGGTCTGGTACTGCAGGTCGTAGTCGAAGTAGATGCCGTTCCTGAAGTTTTCGATGCCGTAGAAGCTGTAGTTGCCCCACGAATCCTGCAGGAAGTAGTTGTAGATGTCGTTGTCGCTGTACTCGGCGCCGAACTTGATGTCGTGGTTGCCCACCGTCCACGTGCCGGCGGCGAAGTAGTTCCAGGTTTCGGTCAACAGCGCGTTGCCCATCGAACTGCGCTCGGTGCCCAGGCGGATGAAGTCGCCGGCGGTCGGGGCGTTGGTTGGGTTGCCGTCCTCGAAATACACCTGGATGGTCGGCGCGGTGGTCGGCGTGACGCGGATCGCCGAGTAGTCGCGGTACGAAACCTTGAACTCGGTCGAGAAGTTGTCGGTCCAGTCACTGAACAACTGGCCGACGTAGCTCTCCACGGTCTTCTCGTGGTTGAACCAGTTCGAGCTCAGCGCCACGGCGCTGGCATTCGAGCCCTCCGGGCGCACGCGCGTCTGCTCCAGCTTGGAATAGCGGATGTTGGCGCGATGGTTGTCGTTGATGTTCCAGTCGATCTTGAGCGCGTATTCCTCGAGCTCGGTGTTGCCGTTGCCGCTGGTCTCGCCCGGCTCGAACCCCCACACGTCTCGCGCGATGCGCTGCACCTCCGCCAGATCGGCGGCATCGAAGTCGCCATCGGCGCGCATCAGCGGGGTGTTGGCGAGGTCCGGGCTGGGCTTGCCGCGCTTGTACTTCTCGTAGTTGGCGAAGAAGAACAGCTTGTCCTTGATGATCGGGCCGCCGAAGGTGATGCCGTAGGTGGTCTCGTCGGTGAACTCATTGAAGTCAGCATTGGTCAGCGGGTGCTTGCCGAACCAGTCGCCATCGCGGTAGTAGCCGTAAACCGACCCGCTGAACGCGTTGGTGCCGGACTTGGTGACCGCATTGATGTTGGCGCCGGCCGCGCCGGACAGGGTGACGTCGTAGCTCGACAGGTTGATGTCCAGCGCCTCGATCGCTTCCATCGACACCGGCTGGCGCTGGGTCGGCATGTTGTTGCCTTCCAGGCCGAAGGTGTCGCTGGCGGACACGCCGTCGATGGTGATCTTGTTGAAGCGAGGGTTCTGGCCACCCGCGGTGATGCTGCCCGAAGCACGGTCGGTGAAGGCAATGCGCGGATCGAGGCGGATGAAGTCCTGGATGTTGCCCGTCGATGACGGCAGCGACTGGATGGTGCGCTGGTCGACCGAGGTGCCCGAGCCCATCTTGGTGGCACTGAACACTTCCGAACCACCGGCCACGCCCACCGCGGTCACCGTGCCCAGGGTGGTCAGGTCGCCGGTCAGCGCGGCGTTGACCGTGCTGATCTGGTTGAGGTTGAGGTAGACGTTGTCTTCGGTCTTGGTACCGGCACCGGACTTGGTGATGGTGATTTCGTAGGGGCCGCCGACGCGCAGGCCGCGGGCGTTGTAGCGGCCGCTGGCATCCGTGGTGGCGCGGCTGACCGTGCCCGATTCGACGTGGGTGATGACCACATCCGCGCCCGCAACCGGCTGGCCGCCGTTGTCGGTGACCAGGCCGCCGACACCGGCCGACGTGCTCTGTGCGAAGACGGGCGCCGCGGCGAGCGCAGCGATCAATCCGATCGACAGTTTCGACAGTCGAATGCGGTTACGGTGGGTCATGTTGGAGGCCTCGATGCAAGGTGTGGTCTTGACGGAACCGATGCACCACGTCGCCGGACTCACGCCGCCCCTGTCCAGGCAGCGACACGGATCACATCGGGTTAACTTCAGATTAACACGGTAACGGTTGCACATGACAGCAAAAAGTCAGGCGTCATCTGCCCGGAAGTGCTTGACGGGACTGGATTTAATGGCTGGTCTAGATAGTGCCGCTAAGTGGTTGTTGCTGCGTTGCACAACCGTTCAGGCGGGGGCGCGACCGAGATAGCTGGCCAGCCCATCGAGCAGCATCTGCACCGAGATCGCGACCAGCAGCATGCCCATCAGGCGCTCGATGGCGGTCAGTGCGCGGCTGCCGAGCAGGCGGTACAGCGAGGTGGCCGAGAACAGGATCGCCGCGGTCGCGGCCCAGGCCAGGAACAGGGCGAGGCTCCAGTCGGCCAGGCGATCGGGCTCCTTGCTGCCCATCAGCATCACCGCGGCCATGCCGGAGGGGCCGGCCACCAGCGGGATCGCCATCGGCACGATGAAGGGCTCGCCGCCGGGGATGTCGCCCATCAGCCCCTCGGGCGGCGGGAAGATCATGCGGATGCCGATCAGGAACAGCACGATGCCGCCGGCGATCGATACCGACTCCTGGCGCAGGTGCATCACCTCCAGCGCGTACTTGCCGGCCCACAGGAACAGCATCAGCACGCCCAGCGCGATCAGCAGTTCGCGCGCCAGCACGATCCGCTGCCGGCGCGGCTCCAGCCGGCGCAGCATGCTGAGGAACACCGGGATGTTGCCCAGCGGGTCGAGGATCAGGAACAGCAGCAGGGCCGCGGAGAGGATGGTCACGCCAGCGCCTCGATGCAGTCGGCGGCGAAGGCCGCTGGATCGCGCGCCGCACGATCGCCGTCGGCGGCATAGGCGCGGGCGCGCAAGGGCGTGCGCATCGGCCCGGGCCGCAGGGCGCGCACACGCAGGGAAGTGGCCGCGGTTTCCGCGTCGAGCATCTTCACCAGCGCCTCAAGCCCGTGCTGGGCGAGGCCGTAGCCGCCCCAGTAGGCCGGCACCGCCGCGGGCGAGCCGTCGATGACGAACACCACCGTCCCGGTCGCGGAGGCCTGCAGCAGCGGCAGGCAGGCCTGGGTGAGCCACCAGCGCGCGGTGAGGTCGACGTGCAGCGTGCGCGCGAAGACCGCCGGATCGACGTGCACCAGCGGGGTCAGGCCGGGAAAATCGGCGGCGCAGTGCACCAACCCGTCCAGCCGCCCGAAGCGTTCGCCGATGCGCGCGGCCAGTTCGGCATGGTCGTCGGGCCCCGCGCCTTCGAGGTCCATCGGATACAGCAGCGGCTGTGCGCCCTCGCGCTCCAGCGCGTCGGCCAGTTGCTCCAGCTTGCGCACCTCGCGCCCGAGCAGTACCGGGGTCGCGCCGGCGCGCGCCAAGGCCGTGGCCACCGCACGGCCATAGCCGCCGTGGGCGCCGGCGACCAGCACCACGCGGTCGGCCAGCACCGCCCCTTGGATCGCGGCCGCGGTCGCGCTCACGCCTTCTGCACTTCCGCGATCATGCGCGCCAGCTCGCCGCTCTCGTGCAGCTCCAGGGTGATGTCGCAGCCACCGATCAATTCGCCGTGGATGAACAGCTGCGGGAAGGTGGGCCAGTTCGAGAACCGCGGCAGGTTGGCCCGGATCTCCGGGTCTTCCAGCACGTTGATGGTGTGGACGCCGACCGCACCGGCGGCCTTGAGCACTTCGATGGCGCGGCTGGAGAAGCCGCACATGGGGAACTGCGGCGTGCCCTTCATGAACAGCACGACGGGGTGGTTGTCGACTTCGGCCTGGATGCGTTCGAGTACGGCCATGGATGACGCTCCTGCGGGGCCACGGCGCCGCGACGTTGTCCGCGGCGAACCGGTGCGTGGGTTTTGCGTATTGTATGCCCGCCCGCCACCGCACTCCCGCCGGCGCCGCCCGGATACACCGCATGCCGCTGGACCTGTCACCCCTGCCCTACGAACCCGCCGCGCTGGCGCCGCACCTGCCGCCCGAGGCGATCGAACATCGCCGCCGCGCGCAGCAGGCGCACCTTGACGCCATCAAGGCCACGCTGGACGAGGACGCGCAGGCGGGCACCTCGCTGGAGCAACTGGCGCGCGAAGCCCGCGGCGCGCTGGCCGCGCACGCGGTCGAGGCCTGGAGCGATGCCTTCCTCTGGACCAGCCTGACGCCGCCACAACCGGGCATGCCGCAGGAACCTGGCACGGCGCTGGCCGAAGCCCTCGCCCGCGCGTTCGGCGATGTCGCCGGCTTCCGCGCGCGTTTCGAGGACGCGGCCCGCCACCTCGCCGGCAGCGGACGGTTGTGGCTGGTGCAGCGGCGCGATGGCCGACTGGCCATCGTGGCGACACCGCCCGCGGTGAGTCCGCTCACCGGCCAGGACACGCCGCTGCTGGTCTGCCCGCTGCCCGCCGGAGACGAGGAGCGCGCCCGCGCGCTGGCGGCCTTCTGGCCGCTGGTCAACTGGAAGGGCATCGCTGCGCGGATGCGCGCGACCTAGGCCCGTTAACGCTGATGGCCGATGCCGCTCGGCTGCCCGATGGCCGGGATGCGGCGTCGTGCCTGCGCGGCACCGCGGCTCAGGCGGGAGCGAGGTGCGCCAGGGCGCGGACCACCGGCGCCACCTGCGCCTCGCGCCCCAGCGCAGTGCCCACCGCCTGCAGCGCGTGCGCCAACGCCTCGACGGTGTCGGCACGCAGCGTGGCGTGGCCGACCTTGCGTCCCTCGCGCGCGGACTTGCCGTAGTCGTGCCAGTGGCCGCCGGCTTCGCGCAGCACGGGCTCCGCATCCGGCATGGCGCCGATCCAGTTGAGCATGCAGGCGTGGCCAAGCATGCGTGTCTCCCCCAGCGGCAGGCCGAGCACCGCGCGCAGGTGGTTCTGGAACTGCGATGTCTCCGCGCCCTCGATGGTCCAGTGGCCGGAGTTGTGCACGCGCGGCGCGAGTTCGTTCGCCAGCAGCTGGCCATCGCGGCAGAACAGCTCCAGCGCGAACACGCCGACGTAGTCGAGCCGTTCGGCCAGCGCGCGCGCATGCGCGATGGCTGCGTCGTGCAGCGCCGGCGCCACGGCGGCCGGTGCCAGGCTGGCCGACAGCACGCCATCGACATGCCAGTTCTCGGTCAGCGGCCACGCGCGGAACTCGCCGTTGCGCGCGCGCGCCGCGACCACGCTGAGCTCGCGCTCGAACGGCACGAAGGCCTCGAGGATCAGGCCCACGCTCGCGGCCTGCTCGCCCAGCGCCGTCCACGCCGCATCGGCGTCGGCCGCGGCCTTGATGCGGAACTGGCCCTTGCCGTCGTAGCCCAGCCGCCGCGTCTTGAGGATGCACGGCGCGCCGATCGCGGCGATCGCGGCATCCAGCGCGGCGCGGTCGGGCACGTCGGCGAACGCCGGCACCGGGATGCCGAGTTCACGGAACAGCGTCTTCTCGACCATCCGGTCCTGCGCCGTCGCCAGCGCGCGCGGGTTGGGGAACACCGGCACGCGCTGCGCCAGCCACTCCGCACTCTCGGCGGGCACGTTCTCGAAGTCGAAGGTGGCCACGTCGACCTGCGACGCAAACTCCGCCAGCGCCGCCTCGTCGCGATAGTCGCCCACCAGCAGCGGCGCGAACTGGCCGGCGCAGGCATCGGCCACGGTGTCCATCACCAGGAAGCGCAGGCCCAGCGGCGCGCCGGAGAGCGCCAGCATGCGCGCGAGCTGGCCGCCGCCCAGGATTCCGACGGTGGTCATGGCGACGGGTATTCCTGCATGTGGTGGACCACACCAAGCAACGCCCGCCTCGCGGCCACGCGCGCGCTCCCGTTGACACGGGCGGGATGGGGTGAGGGGACCGGGCACGCACGCCGCGCCTGCCTGTCAATGCCCACCGTCGTCATCGCGACGCGCTCACTGCCGCGGATCGTCGTGGCCGGCGACATCGTCGGTCTGGCGCTGGCGGAACGTGGCCAGCGCCTCGGCGATGGCGGCATGGTCGTGGGCGAGCAACGCCGCGGCGAACAGCGCCGCGTTGATCGCGCCGGCCTGGCCGATCGCGAACGTCGCCACCGGGATGCCGCCGGGCATCTGCACGATCGACAGCAGCGAATCCAGGCCATTGAGCGCCTTGCTCTGCACCGGTACGCCGAGCACCGGTATCGCGGTCTTCGCGGCGAGCATGCCCGGAAGGTGCGCCGCGCCGCCGGCGCCGGCAATGATCGCGCGCAGCCCGCGTGCCTGCGCGCTGGCCGCATAGTCGAACAGTACGTCGGGGGTGCGATGCGCGGACACCACCCGCACTTCATGCGCGATGCCGAGCGCGTCGAGCTTCACCGAGGCGTGCTGCATCGTGTCCCAGTCGGAACGCGAGCCCATCACGACGCCGACGAGCGGGCTGGCAGGGGTGGCGGACATGGCGGTTCCCGGGCCTAAAGACGTATTCTACCGATTCGTTCGCCCGTCGGATTGCCATGGACCGCAAGCTGCTCGACCTCCTCGTGTGCCCCGCCACCCGGCAGCCGCTGTCGCTGCTCGACACGGCCGGGCTGGCGGCACTGAATGCGACGGTTGCCGGCGGCACGCTGCGGCGCGTCGACGAGACCGCGCAGGATGCGCCGCTGCGCGAGGCCCTCGTCACGCGCGACCATCGCCTGGTCTACCGCGTCGACGACGGCATCCCGGTGCTGCTGGTCGAGGAAGGCATCCCCACCGCGCAGATCCCCGACTTCCCCAAGGCATGAGCGCGGTCGCCGCCCCGGACCCGGCGCAGGTCGCCGCCGACGTGGCGCGCGCGCTGGCGGAAGACCTCGACTCGGGCGACGTCACCGCGGCGCTGCTGCCCGACCGCCCCGATCACGCCTACCTGCTGTGCAAGGAGGACGCCGTGGTCTGCGGCCGCCCCTGGTTCGACGCCTGCCATCGTGCGCTCGATCCGGCGGTGCGCATCGACTGGCGCGTGGCCGAGGGCGAGCGCGTGCACGGGCGGACCGTGCTGGCCACGCTCGAAGGCCACGCACGGGCCCTGGTCAGCGCCGAGCGCGCCTCGCTCAACTTCCTGCAGACGCTCAGCGGCACCGCCACCGTCACCGCCGCCTACGTCGACGCGGTGCGCGGCACGGCGACGAAGATCCTCGACACGCGCAAGACCCTGCCCGGCCTGCGCGCCGCACAGAAGTACGCGGTGCGCGTGGGCGGTGGCGTGAACCACCGCATCGGCCTGTTCGACGCGGTGATGCTGAAGGAAAACCACATCCGCGCATTCGGCTCGGTGGCGGCGGCGATCGAGGTCGCTCGCATCGCCCAGCCGATGCTGCCGCTGATCGTGGAAGTCGAAACCCTTGACCAGTTGCGCGAGGCCCTGGCCGCCGGCTGCGACCGCATCCTGATCGATGATTTCGATGCCGCGACGCGACGCGAGGCCGTGCGCATCGCCCATGGCGCGCCGTTCGACGGCGCGATCCCGCTGGAGGTGTCCGGCGGCGTCGACCTCGCCGGATTGCGCACGATCGCCGAGGACGGCGTGGACTGCATCTCGATCGGTGGCCTGACCAAGCACGTGCGCGCGATCGACCTGTCGCTGAAGCTGGGCCGCGCGGACCCCTGAGCTTCGACCTGGACCCGCGCGCCCCGCCGTTGCGGCGGGCGCCCGCCGGGCGTTGCCGCATTGCAATCCGCCGCCGGCATCGCCACATTGCCGACCATGCCCGACTACCCCACCCTGATCCTGCTGATGATCGCCGGCGCCGCCGCCTATGGCTGGTGGACTTCCGCGCGCGACGCGGCCGAACGCGCCGCGCTGCTGGGCCGCGACGCCTGCCAGTCCGCCGGCGTGATCTGGCTGGACCAGAGCGTGCATGCCAACGGACTGAAGCTGCGCCGCGGCGATGACGGCCGCCTCGGCCTGGAGCGCAGCTTCCGCTTCGAATACTCCGAGGACGGCATCCAGCGCCACATCGGCAAGCTGGTGCTGTTCCGCGATGAACTGGTCTACTTCAGCGGCCCGCGCCGCCGCTCACCCGATGATCCGCTGCCGCTGGACGCGGCGCCACGCTTGACGCAGGTGAAGCACGATCGCTTCTGAAGGGCCGCCCGCGCCGTGGGGCGAGCTTCAGCGTGGAGGCTGTCTGCCAGGCGGGGTGCCCTCGCCTTCGGGGACAGACGGCTCCTCGGCATCGACATCGGGCGCGACCTTGGGCACGCGCGTCGACATGGCGCCCTGTTCCGGCACCTTCTCGACGCCGCCCACATCCACGCGCCCGATGCGTGGACGCATCCAGACCGAGTCGTGCCACGCCTGGTACTGCTTCGGATCCCAGTACTTCGGGTCATAGAATTTCGAGCCGTCGATCGCCTCGTACTCGCCATCGGGCCCCGCCACCAGCACCTGCAGGCTGCCGGAGCCGCTTCCGAGCCGACTGCCGGTCATCTTGCCGCGCTCGCGGCGGAGGACGGTCGCCAGGCGCGGCTGCGCGGCTGCATCACCAAACCTCGCATAGAGGGCCTGGCCCTCTTCCAGCGCGCGATTGCGCTCCGCTTCGGTCATTTCGCTCCAGTACCGCTCACGCGCTGTCGCGAATGTCAGATAACCGCGCTCTGCGGCCAGATCCATCCACGCGTAGGCCAGCGCGCGGTCCGCGGGAACGCCCTGCCCATTCCAGTACATCTCCGCGACCATGCCCTGCGAGGGCTTGTCCGCATAGTAGGCGGCACGCTGGAAGTATCGGAAGGCGTCTTCGCGATTGCCTGCCTTGAACTCGTCAAGCCCACGAATGCGGAATCTCAGGTCAGGGTGGCCGGACAGGAACCCGGCCTGCACCATCATCGGGTCCAGCGACCCGTCGGGCGAGGCGGCCTTGGCGGTTGCCTGCGCCAGCGCCATCCCGAACGGGCATGCGAGCAGCAGCGGCAACAGCAGGGCATGGACGATCGGGCGCATGGCTTTGTGCCGCAGGTTGGCAAGGAGTGCTTCCAGTATCGCCCAGCATCCGGAAGCCGACATGCGCCGGAAGTCATCTCCTTGAAGGGTCCAGTTTGGCTCACACGGCAAAAAGAGCCCGGCTTTCGCCGGGCTCTTTTTGGGAAGCAGGAAGTCGCCTCAGAACTTGTAGACGATGTCTGCGCCGATCTGACGGCCGATCGCACCCACCTGGTAGCTGCGCCAGAAGTAGGGATAAGCGTCGAACGTTTCGTCCTGCGGCGGACGCTCGTCGAGGATGTTAGTCACCTGGAAGCCAATGCGCATCTTCTCGGTAACCTGCTTGCTGACGCTGCCGTTCCAGATAACGAACGGATCGATGCGCCCGTCTTCCGCCCAATTCGGGAGCGAGCCAAGCCGGTAGCCAGACAGGTAGGCGCTCCAACTATCCCTGTTCCAGTTGATGCCCCAGTTGGCGCGGCTGCGGAAGTCGAAGTACTGGCGGTTTACGCGACGGTCCAGCACGGCACCACCCGCGTACGGCTGGTCTTCCAACTCCAGCACGATGGTATGACCCGCACTCAGGTTGAAGTTGCCCCAGCCCGTCGTGAACCGATAACGCCACGACGTGTCGATACCAGAGGTCTTGGTGAGCGCTTGGTTGTAGGGGTACGTCCAGAACGTGGAGATGCGATTGTCCTGATCACCGGTACGCTCCACGAAGCGCATGAAGTCCTGGCATTGGGTGGAGTTGGAATCCACGGCCGCGCCGGCTTCGGTGCGACCAAGACGGCAGTCTGCTTCCGTCCGCAGCAGGTAGTCTGCATCGAGGAACTGCACCTTGCCTTCCAGTTCAATGCTGTAGTAGTCCATCGACAGCGACATGCCATCGATGACGTCCCACACGAAGCCGGCCGTGAACGACTTGCCCTTCTCCGGACCGAGGTCAGGCGTTCCCTCTCGCAGGCTGAATATCTGGTAACGGTAGTCTGCGAGATTGGGGTTGGCGCTGGTCGAGCAGGGATTGCCAGCGCCGGAGGTCGGGGTCAATCCATCGCGGCGGCAACGGTAGTAGTCGTTGTAAGTGCCGTAACCGCCGGACTCCTCGGCGAACACATAGGCCATGTCCGGTGCGCGGTAGCTGGTGGCGTAGTTCCCGCGCAGCATCAGGTTGCTGAAGGGACGGTACTCGAGGCCCGCCGACCAGGTCCTGGCGCTTTCCGCCATGCCATCTATGTTGTCGTAGCGACCGGCCAGGCTCGCCTTGAGCTGGCTGAAGATCGGAATGCTGAACTCGACGCCGAACGCATAGCGATCGCGCTCGCCGCTACCTCGCGTGCTTGTCAAGCCCATTGCCCGATCCGGACCGGTGTAGTCGGTCGTGGTCCGGATATCCGGCACCTGTTCGTACTCCTGGCTGCCCCACTCGATCACCGCCGCCATGCCCAGCGCACCCGCGGGCAAGTCGAACAGATCGCCACCCACGGTAAAGTTGACCTGAGTGGACTTCGATTCGCCGGTCGTGACTAGGTCATCCGCAAAGGTCCGATAGAGCTCGGGCGTGATCGGCGACAGCCAGCGCCGCAGGTGTTCCTCGGTCATGTTCGGATAGATCGGGATCGTCGTGCCTGGCACGTTCGCAGTGGAAACGCCACCGAAAAAGTAGCCGAGCGTGGGCCCGGTCAGCAGCCAGGGACGCTTGCCTTCATATTCGAATCGCGAGTGGGCGACGCCGAAGTCCCAGTCGAACTTGTCGCTAAAGAACGTGCCGCGTAAGCCTGCCGCGAGGTTGAACGATTTTTCCTCGTGCAGGATTTGTTGCGGCGACCCGATCTCGGCCAGCGTTAGGTGACGCAGGAAATACATGCGGCCCAGCGTCGGGCTGTAGATCGTGCCGCCCGGCGGCTGTATGAAGCGAGTGCCGTTGGCCGTCATGCTCTCGAGGCGCGTTCCCAGGAATTGGCCGTAAAGCTGCACGCCGCCCTCGAAGTCGTAGGTACCCGAAGCGAACACAGACTGGCGGTCGTACTTGCTCTGGATGGTCTGTGTCGCCGGCTGACCAAAGAAGCCGCAGCCGTTGGGCGTCCCGGTGACGTTGGAGATGGCGGCCGACGTGTTGTAGGGCTCAAACACGCCAAATTGGGCGCAGTTGTTGCGCAGTGCGGCGATGCCAGCACCGCCGGCAGCGTTCTCTGCGATCAGGCTGCCGTCGGCGCCGAGCCAGTAGTTGGACGTGGTGGGCACTCCCACCGGATACGTGGCATTCGGGGCGTAGCGGTAAAGGCGAATGCCGACGGCCGGATTGTTGACGAATTCCTCCCGGCCACGGAACGCCGGATTGTCGTAATAGGAATCCATGAAGTCGCGCTGCGACGCCAGTATGCCTTCGCGTGCATAGTACTCCGCGCCGTACGTTGCCGACCAGCGCTCGCCGCTGCGGCCGCCGGTCCACTGGAACGTGACGTTGTCGCCGCCGCCTTGGGTGGTCGTGGCACCTTTGAGGCGGACTTCGTCGCCCTCGTAGTTCTCCTTGGTGATGACGTTGACCACGCCAGCTACCGCGTCGGAGCCGTAGATTGCGGAGGCGCCGCCGGACAGCACTTCGATGCGCTCAACCGCACCCGCGGGGATGCTGCTGGTGCTGACCGCATTGGACTGGCCACGGTAGGACAGCGGGTAGTCGGCCATGCGACGGCCGTTGACGAGGGTCAGGGTGTAGCCGGGGCCCATCGCGCGCAGATTGATGAATGCGCCGTTGGGCGTCCAACTGCCCGGGTTCATCTCGTTGTCGACGTCACCGGTTACCTGGGTGAGCGTGTTGAGCACCTCGTAGACGGTGTTCAAACCGCTTTTCTGTATCTCTTCGGCGGTGATCACGGTCACCGGTGCTGGCCCCTCGACATCAACGCGCTTGATGCGCGAACCCGTCACCGACACCTTGTCCAGCGTGGTCGCCTGCCCGGTTTGGCTACGCGCGGCAGGCGTGGTGTCGGTGTCGTCGGTGGCCGGCGCGGTCTGGGCGAAACTGGCGCCGGTTGCGGAAATCGCAATGGCGGTGACCAGTGCCACACTCAACTTGTCGGCCTTCGGCCGGAAACGGCGAGTCATCATTCAAGATCCCCTTGAACATCAATGAGTTACGTGCGCAACGCTTTCCCCCGCAGCGCCCGTCGAAGCCCTGATACACGCGGATCCTTCCGTTCAGGTCATCGAAACTTAACATACAGTTAACCGGAAAGACAAAGTCGCGCACAGTTTCGCGCCGGATTCAGCGATCCAAGCAGTGCTACGCCGCTCCGGTCGGGCCTCACTCCCCCGGCACCGGGAAAGAGGGCGGAGGGCTATGGCGAACACATTTCCGGCTGCCGCCCGCGCGCCTTTGACGGATGGACACCCACGGGACAAATGCGTCGAACACGCCGAACCCTTTTGCGACATCGCCCCCAGGAATCCACGGGGGTTGGTCGGGCTGCGCCTACTTGACCACCCGCAGGTGGGCGCCGCGCTTCGGGCCACCGTCATCGGCCGGGGGCGTGTCGTCCGGTGGGTTCGGTTCGTCGTCGGGCGGCAGGGTTGCGCCGGTGTCGTCCGGCAGGGCCATGCCCTGCCCGGTCTCGCGGGCGTAGATCGCCAGCACCGCCGACACCGGTACCGAGACCGGATGGCTGACGCCGCCGAAGCGCGCGGTGAAGCGCACGGCCTCGTTGTCGAGTTCGAGCTTGGCCACCGCGCGCTCGGCGATGTTGAGCACCACCCGCCCTTCCTTCACCGTGTGCGGTGGCACGCGCACGCCGGGCAACGCGGCGTCGACCAGGATGTGCGGGGTCATCCCGTTGTCCGAGATCCATTCGTACAGCGCCCGCAGCAGGTACGGGCGGTGGCTGGTCATGCTGGGCGGCGTATCGGGCATCGCGGGACTACAGTGCCGCAGCGCGGCCGCGGAAGGCAACTCCCGCACGGTGGCGGGCCGCCGTGCGGGCGATCACTCGGGCAGGACGCGCAGGTGCTTTTCCTGCGGGGTCAGGCTGCGCACGAAGCCGGGGTTGCGGAAGATGCGGTTACCGTATTCCTCGATCACCTTGCCATCCTTGGGCAGGGCCACGTCCAGCGCCGGCAGGCGCCAGATGATCGGCGCCATCGCGCAGTCGGCCAGGCTCATTTCCGGGTTGAGGAAGAACTTGCTGGCCTTGAACAGCGGGATCGACGCGGTCAGCAGTTCCTTCAGGCGCTTGCGGCCGGCATCGGCCTGCTGCTTGCCGCCGAACTGGATCGCCTGCACCTGCGGCACCCAGTCGTGCTCGATGCGCAGCATCGCCAGGCGCAGGCGCGCGCGCGACAACGGGTCGACCGGCATCAGCGGCGGATGCGGGTAGCGCTCGTCGAGGTACTCGCTGACCACGCTGGCGGCATACAGCACCTGGTCGCGCTCGACCAGGGTCGGCACCGAATGGTAGGGATTGAGGTCGATCAGGTCGGGTGGCGGATTCTGCGGATCGACCGGGACCAGGTCGTAGGACACGCCCTTCGCGGCGAGGACCAGGCGCACGCGGTGGCAAAGCACGTCGTCAACGGAAGAAAACAGGGTCATTGCATTGCGCATACGTGGACTCGCAGCCATGGACGGCCTCTCCCGCGACCGGAATCCGCCGATCGCACGGCGCCGACTGCCCATCGCAGGCGGTCGCCACGGTCGTACCCCACCGCCGGGGAGCCGGACCGGCCGCAGCCCGCCCGTGCCGGACAGCCTGCCTTCGGCACCGCCTGCCGTTAGTGGACGTCCCTCCAGTACTCGCCCTTGAGCAGCCACGCGAGCAGCGTCAGGAACGACAGGAACACGATGACCCACACGCCGATGCCCTGGCGCTTGAGCGCCGCGGGCTCCGACGCGTACTCGAGGAACGCGGTGAGGTCACGGACGGTCTGGTCGAACTCGGCCGCGCTTTGCGTGCCCGGCGCCGCCACTTCCAGACGCTCGACCGGGGTGGTTCCTGTCTCGGCGTCGTGCTCGCCGAACACCGCGTGCTGGACGCCCTGCTGTTCCCACAGCGGGTTGGGCATCGAGGCGTTCGGGAACAGCGTGTTGTTCCAGCCCAGCGGCCGCGTCTCGTCGATGTAGAACGACTTGAGGTACGTGAAGATCCAGTCGCTGCCGCGCGAGCGCGCGGTCAGGCTGAGGTCGGGCGGCACCTGCCCGAACCACTTCACCGCCTGGTCGGCGGGCATCGCCGAGAGGATGTGATCGCCGTACTTCGCGTCGGTGAGGTTGAGGTTGGCCATCACCTCGTCCTGGGTCAGGCCGAGGTCGTCTGCCATGCGCGAGGTGCGCAGGAATCGCAGCGAGTGGCAGCCGGAGCAGTAGTTCATGAACACCTGCGCGCCGCGCTGCAGCGACGCCTTGTTCGACAGGTCCGTGCCCGAATGCAGCAGCGGCGCGCCGCCCTCGGCGGCGAGCGCGGAGCACGACAGCACCAGCCCGGCGGCGAACGTCGCGACGCGGGTCTTGAAGGTCTTATTCATGCATCGTCACCCGTTCCGGCACCGGCTTGGTCTTGTCGAATGCCGTCCACAGCGGCATGGTCAGGAAGAACAGGAAGTAGAACGCGGTCAGGAAGCGGCCGATGATGGTCTCGACCGGGTCCGTGCCCGGGCCGGCGCCGATCTTGCCCAGCCAGATGAAGCAGACCGCGAAGATGCCCAGCAGCACCTTCGACAGGAGGCCGCGGTAGCGGTACGACTTCACCTTGGCGCGGTCGAGCCATGGCACCAGGAACAGGATCGCGATCGCCCCGAACATCACCATCACGCCGCCGAGCTTGTTCGGCACCACGCGCAACATCGCGTAGTACGGCGTGTAGTACCACACCGGCTTGATGTGCGCGGGGGTGACCAGGCGGTTGGCCTCGACGAAGTTGTCGTGCTCGAGGAACCAGCCGCCGAACGCCGGCGCGAAGAACACGATGAAGGCGCCGATGATGAGGAAGAAGCAGACGTAGAACCCGTCCTTGACCGTGTAGTACGGGTGGAACGGGATGCCGTCGGCCGGCGCGTTCTTGGACCAGCGGTTGCCCTTCGGGCCCTTCTTGATCTCGACGCCGTCCGGGTTGTTCGACCCCACCTCGTGCAGCGCGCCCAGGTGCAGCACCACCAGCAGCAGCAGCACCAGCGGCAGCGCGATCACGTGCAGCGCGAAGAAGCGGTTGAGGGTGGCGTCGCCGGGCAGGTAGTCGCCCATGATCCATTCGGTCAGGCCGTTGCCGATCACCGGGATCGCGCCGAACAGCGAGATGATCACCTTCGCGCCCCAGAACGACATCTGGCCCCACGGCAGCACGTAGCCCAGGAAGGCTTCGGCCATCAGCACCAGGTAGATCAGCATGCCGAGGATCCACACCAGTTCGCGCGGCTTCTGGTACGAGCCGTACATCAGGCCGCGGAACATGTGGATGTAGACGACGATGAAGAACAGCGAGGCGCCGGTGCTGTGCATGTAGCGGATCAGCCAGCCCCACTCCACGTCGCGCATGATGTATTCGACCGAGGCGAAGGCTTCCGCCGCGCTCGGCTTGTAGTGCATCGTCAGGAAGATGCCGGTGACGATCTGGTTGACCAGCACCACGATCGACAGGACGCCGAAGATGTACCAGATGTTGAAGTTCTTCGGAGCGTAGTACTCCGTCATGTGCTTGCGGTAGAAGGGCATGAAGCCCGGCGCGCGCGCGGTGAACCAGTCCCAGACGTTGTTGGCGGTGCGTTCGATCACGTTGGCCATGTCACGCAGCTCCCGGGTCGACGCCGACCACGATCGTGTTGTCGTCGGCGTAGTAGTGCGGCGGCACCACCAGGTTGGACGGCGCGGGCACGCCCTGGAACACGCGGCCGGCCATGTCGAAGCGCGACTTGTGGCAGGGGCAGAAGTAGCCGCCCTTCCAGTTCGGGTCGAACGGCTCGGGCCGGATCTCGGCCACCATCTCCGGCGAGCAGCCCAGGTGGGTGCACAGGCCGACCAGCACCGAGACCTCTGGCTTGAAAGAACGCAGCTCCGGGCTGTCCTTCTGGATGTAGGCCGGCTGCTGGTCCGCGTTCTCGGACATCGGGTCGCGCAGCTCGGGGTCGAGTGTGGGCAGCGCCTCGAGGATGGCCTTGGAGCGCTTGACGATCCAGATCGGCTGGCCGCGCCATTCCACGATCAGGCGCTGGCCTTCCTGCAGGGCGGTGATGTCGACCGTGACCGGCGCGCCGGCCAGCTGGGCCCGCGCGCTGGGATTCCAGGACTTGATGAAAGGCACCGCCGCGATGCCCGCGCCGACGGCGCCCACGGCCACGGTCGTGGCCGTCAGGAACCGGCGTCGGCCGAGGTGGTCGGGCTCCCCGCCCTGGGCGGGATCGATTACCGCTTCGTTGGCCATCCGGCTCTCCGCGACGCTTTCGGTAGCTGTTGATGTGGCTGCCGCGGACCGCCCCCAAATCCACGGAAGCGGCCGCTCAAAGACGTCGAAGTGTAACGGAACGCTGAATCCGGCGACAACGCCTGCCGTGCAGCGGCGTTGGTTTCCCGAACGGGATCAGGCGCTTGCGCGCTCAGTTCGCGGCGAGGTGGCCGCGGTAGCGCTCGGCCAGCTGGCCCACGCGGACCACGTAGCGCTGGGTCTCGCTGTACGGCGGCACGCCCTTGTGGCGATCCACCGCGCCCTCGCCGGCGTTGTAGCCGGCCGCGGCCAGGGTCAGGTCGTTGTTGTAGCGCTTGAGCAGCCAGGCGAGGTACTCGACGCCGCCGCGGATGTTCTGCCCGGGGTCGAAGGCGTTGGCCACGCCAAAACGCTGGGCCGTGGCCGGCATGAGCTGCATCAGGCCCTGGGCGCCGGCCCGGGACAGGGCGTTGGGGTTGTAGGCGGACTCGGCATGCATGATCGCGCGCACGATCGCCTCCTCCACCCCGAACTCGCGTGCCGCGGCCTTGATCTCGGCGGCGTAGGCCGCGGCGTTCAGGCGCACGTTGCCGAAGTTCACGCCCGGCAGCGGCGCGCAGGCGTAGCAGGTCTCGAAGAAGCTGTACTGGATCGTCCGCACCGCGCCCGCATCGGCGCCGCGCGGGCGCTGGCTGGTGTAATGGCGCACGCCGTCCTTGACGTAGGAATAGACCTGTCCCTGCTGCAGACGGCGCGACGACTGCGCGGGCACCGCCGAGGCGACCGCCACCGGGGTCGCTGTGGCCGGCGCAGCCGCGGCCGGGGTCGCCGTCGAACCGGCGCCGCCCATGAAGGTGGCCGGCGGGTTGTTGTGGATCGCGTGTTTGTGGGGCGTGGCCGGCGCCCCGGCGACCGGGTTGGCCGGCGACGCACTGCCGGCGGCCGGCAGCCACGCCGCGGGCTTGCTGCTGGTGCGGCTGGCGCTGCTGCGGTAGTTGCTCACCGCGACGCATTTCGCGCCCGGGACCCGCTTGCTGACGTAGCTGCGGGAGCCGTCGTCGCCATCGCAGCGGTAGATGGTGCCCGCCCACGCGGGCGCCGCCGACGCCAACAGCGCCAGCCCCAGGATCACGACCAGCTCCCGGCCCCCTTTCATGCGCGCAGTGTCCAACGTTCCTGCCTGTCTGCCAAGTGCTTGATTGTCAAACGGAGACCGGGTCCGGGTCCGGACGCGTGAACGGCCGCACCCTTACACTAGCTGACCCACGCCCCAGCCATCCGGCCCGGACTCACCGCCGCGCCCCCGGAGACGCCATGACCGAACAAGCATCCGGCGACCGCAGGTCGTCGACCGACGCCCCTCTCACGCAAAGCGGGAGAGGGGGAGACCGTTCGCCAGGCGGACGGTGGGGTGAGGGCCGCCTGCCGATCCTCGCCGACGCCGCGCCCGCGCCGGCCGACCCGCCCCGCCCGGCCCCGTCGCCGACCGGCGCCTCCCGGCCCGCCCAGGCCGCGCGCGGCAAGCTCTTCATCCAGACCCACGGCTGCCAGATGAACGAGTACGACTCGGCCAAGATGGCCGACGTGCTGGCCGCCAGCGACGGGCTGGAGCTGACCACCAACGTCGAGGAGGCCGACGTGGTGCTGGTCAACACCTGCTCGATCCGCGAGAAGGCGCAGGAGAAGGTGTTCAGCCAGCTCGGCCGCTGGAAGGCCCTCAAGAAGGACGGCCGCGACGTGATCATCGGCGTCGGTGGCTGCGTGGCGTCGCAGGAAGGCGAGGCCATCGTCAAGCGTGCGCCCTATGTGGATCTCGTGTTCGGCCCGCAGACCCTGCACCGCCTGCCGGAGCTGATCCGCGCCCGCCGCGAACAGAAGCGGCCGCAGGTCGACATCAGCTTCCCCGAGATCGAGAAGTTCGACCGCCTGCCCGAGCCGCGCGCCGAAGGCCCGAGCGCCTTCGTCTCGATCATGGAAGGCTGCAGCAAGTACTGCAGCTTCTGCGTGGTGCCCTACACGCGCGGCACCGAGATCAGCCGCCCGTTCGAGGACGTGCTGGTCGAAGCCGTCCAGCTCGCCGGCCAAGGCGTGCGCGAGATCAACCTGCTGGGCCAGAACGTCAACGCCTATCGCGGCGCGATGGAGGACAGCGAGGAACTCGCCGACCTCGGCCTGCTGATCCGCACCCTGGCCGAGATCGACGGCATCGACCGTATCCGCTTCACCACCTCGCATCCGCTCGAGTTCAGCGACTCGCTGGTCGATGCCTACCGCGACGTGCCGCAGCTCGCCAACTACCTGCACCTGCCGGTGCAGGCCGGCAGCGACCGCATCCTCTCGGCGATGAAGCGCGGCTACACCGCGATCGAGTTCAAGCAGAAGATCCGCAAGCTGCGTGCCGTGCGTCCGGACATCTCGATCAGTTCGGATTTCATCGTCGGCTTCCCCGGCGAGACCGACGCCGATTTCGAGAAGACCATGCAGCTGATCGAGGACGTCGGCTTCGACCAGTCGTTTTCCTTCATCTACTCGCGCCGCCCGGGCACGCCCGCGGCCGACCTGCCGGACGACGTGAGCGACGAGGTCAAACACACGCGCCTCTCGCGCCTGCAGGCGACGATCAACGCCAATGCCGCGAAGATCTCGCAGGCAATGGTCGGCAGCGTGCAGCGCGTGCTGGTGGAAGGCCCGTCGCGCAAGGACCCGAACGAACTGACCGGCAAGACCGAGAACATGCGCTCGGTGAACTTCCCGGCGCCAGCGCGGCTGATCGGCCAGTTCGTGGATGTCGTCATCACCGAGGCAATGAGCAACTCGCTGCGCGGGCGCGTGGTCGGCAGCGACGCCGCCTGACGCGCGGCACGGCCGCGGGCGCCCGGCTCAGGGCGGGGCGATCCGCCACAGGGTGCGACCCTGCGCACCCTCCAGCACCCACCATCGGCCATCGTCCGAGACGGCGACCGCGCGATCGACGCCCGCGCCCGCCTGCAGCTGCACGCCGGCCATGCGTTGCGCCAGTGCTCCGGCGGGTTCGTGGACGCGGCGCAAGCTGGCGCGGCCCAGCGGCGCGCCCGGGTCGGCCTCGGCATCATTCACGCCAGCGGGGACCGGATCCAGCCGCGCCTCGACCACCGCGCAGTCCGGCCCGAGCCACACCTGCCGGCGCAGCATGCCAACGCCGTCGGAGTGCGTGTAGCCGGCCACCACCGCGCCCTGCGCATCGATCGCGAGCAAGCGGTCGGCCTCCACCGCGTCGGCGCTGCACGCGCGTGCGCCATCGCGCCACAGCTGCGGCGTGCCGGCCACGATCCACAGCGCCGCGTCGGGCGCGAATCCGAGATCGGACACCCAGGCGCCCACCGGCATGCGCCTCGCGTCGGTCCCATCGCCGAGGCGGGCGATGCGAACCTCCTCGCCCGCGGCCCAGGCCAGCTGCGGTTGCGCCGGATCGAAGGCCACGGCGCCGGCGCCCGGCAGCGGATGGGGATCGATCAGGGCGAGCCGCGGCGGCGGCGCGCCCGCGTCGGTCGGCAGTGACACGGGCTGCGCGCGCGCGGCGTCGCCGGCCGTCCCGGCGTCGCGCGCGATGCCGCACGCGCCGAGCGCACACAGGCCGACGACGGCAAGCGCGAATCGCGCGAAGCGGGGACGCGGCGGCGTCGCTGCCGAAGCAGCAGGGCCGGCGCGACGATGGGTTCCGTTCATGCGCCGGAGTCTGCCAGAACCCGACAGGTGCTCAAGGCTGCTGGCCGATGCCCATCCGGTCCCACACGCCTTCCAGTCCGCCGCGGTTGTGGGTGTTGACGAAGCCACCGGCGTCGCCGGCGCCGAAGCCGGGATGGTATTCGACATGCGGCCGGTCCGGATTGCGCCAGCGCCCGCCCCAGGTGAGTCCCTGGCTCTCCGCGATTTCGCCGTAGCGCGTCCAGTTGCCGTTCTCCGGCCAAGAGGGCTGCCCGTTGGCCGTGCTGAACACCACGTCGGCGCCAAGGCCGTAGTTGTGCCACGACTGGCCGCCGCGCGCATTGGTGACGCGCTGGCCCGGCTCGGTGCGGCCCTGCGCGTACAGCTGGTCCTGGTGCGCGAAGGTGCGGTACACCAGGTCCATCTGCATGGCCATGCCCTCCTGCCGCGCGCGCACCAGCGTGTCCTTTACCCGGTCGGCGAACTGCGTGTTCACGTTGGCGTCGTCGAGCCGGCCGCGACGATCGGCCGCGTGCAGGTCGAGCAGGGTCGCCTGTTCGCCATCGATGGTCTCGCGCAGCTGCACGCGCGCGCCGAGGTCGGTGTAGACGTTGCGGGTCGCCTGCTCGCCATTGAGCTGCACCACGCCGTCGTTGGTGATGGTGCCCGCGCGCCGGCCGTCGGCGCCCAGCAAGCTGCCGTTGTCGATGGTGTAGGTCTGGCCGCCGATCGTGAGCGTGCCGGCATCCGGAGACACCAGCGAATGCGCGGCCGCCGCATTCACGCCCAGGTCCTGCGCGATCCGCCCCTCGACGAAAGCCGCCGTCGCCGCATTCGGCGCGGCCATGAAGTCGTTCAGCGCCTGCACCTTCTGCTCGTCGGTCAGGGCATAGCAGTTTAGGTTGGCGCTGAGACGGTCGAGCGCGCGCAAGGCCTGCGGGTTGTTCGCAAGCTCGGTGCGGATGGCCTGCTCGCGCACGCGCGAGGCGGACTGGGCCTCGCTGGCCAGCGCATCCGACAGCGAGACGCTGCCCGCGCCGGTGGACGAATCGATGCCGGTGTCGGTGCCGGTGGTCATGGCCTGCCTCCGTCGTCGTGAACGTCGCGTCCGGGGCTCCATTGCCCGCGCGATTCGACAGGTATAGCCCGTGCCGCCGCGCGCCACAGCTGGGGCTGACCCCAGTGCACGGACGGCGCAGGCTCGAAGCGTGACCTGCGCCCGCCCGGTTCAGCGACGTCGCGATCGCGTCACTGCGGGCGCGTCAATCCAGGCGCTTGCGGAAGCGCAGGATCGCGGCCGCCATCATCACCGCGGTGAATGCCAGCAACGCCAGCACGTCCGGCCACATGTCGGCAAGGCCCGCACCGCGCAGCATGATGCCGCGGACCAGGCGCAGGAAATGGGTCAGCGGCAGCAGCTCGGCGATCCACTGCACCGCCCTGGGCATGCCCGCGAACGGGAACATGAAGCCCGACAGCAGGATCGACGGCAGGAACACGAAGAACGTCATCTGCATCGCCTGGAATTGCGATCGCGCGCGGGTCGAGATCAGCAGGCCCAGGGTGAGGTTGGCCAGGATCAGCAGCATCGCCGCGACATAGACCTCCAGCAGGCTGCCGGCCACCGGCACCCGGAACAGCCAGGTGCCCAGCGCCAGCACCACGCTGGTCTGCACCAGGCCGATCGCGACGTAGGGTGCCACCTTGCCCACCATCAGTTCGGCGCTGGTCACCGGCGTGGCGATCAGCAGTTCCATGTTGCCGCGCTCGCGCTCGCGCACGATCGCCACCGCGGTGAACAGCACCATGGTCATGGTCAGGATCACGCCGATCAGGCCCGGCACGATGTTGACCGGCGAGCGACGCTCGGGATTGTAGAAACTGACCACGCCCACCTGCCCGCGGCCGAGCCCGAGCGGTCGCGTGTTCGCGGTGGGCGTGGTGTCCAACGGCAATTGCGCCAGCTGCAGCGCCGCGCCCTGCACCACGGTGTCGCTGCCGTCGACCAGCACCTGCACCGCCTCGCGGCCGTCGAAGCGGCGCGCCTCGAAGTCCGGCGGGATCACCACGCCGACGCTGATCCGGCCGCGGCGCAGTGCGTCCATCAGCGCCTGCGGTGAGGTCGCCGGGACCACCGGATCGATCACCCCGGTGGCCACCATGTCCATCACCAGCGCGCGCGAAGCGCTGGTGTTGGCCTGGTCGGCGATGCCGGCCGACAGTCCGCGCAGGTTGAGGTTGATCGCGTAGCCGAACAGCACCAGCTGCATCACCGGGATGCCGACGATCATCGCCAGCGTGATCCGGTCGCGACGCATCTGCCGCAGCTCCTTGACCATCACCGCCAGCAGGCGCCTGGCCTTCATGCCGCCGCCTCGCGCGGGCCGCGGCCACGCGTCGCGGACACGAAGACGTCCTCGAGGTTGGGTTCGCCCGGGGTGGCCTCGGCGACGAGGCCTGCCTCGCGCAGCGCGTCGCGCACCCGCGCGACGGCGTCGGGCGCGCCGTCGGTGAGCACGCGCAGCACGTTGCCGATCTGGGCGACGCTGAGCACCCCCGGCAGCGCGACCAGCCGCTGCCGCGCACGTCGCGGCTGGCCGGCATGCACCAGCAGGCAGCGCCCCGCCAGCGCCCCGGTGAGCTCGTCCGGCGTGCCGTCGGCGACCAGCACGCCGCGATCGAGGATGGCGATGCGGTGGCAGCGCTCGGCCTCGTCCATGTAGTGCGTGGACACCAGCAGGGTGGTGCCGGCGTCGGCGAGGTCGAAGAGCTTTTCCCAGAAGTCGCGCCGCGATTCCGGGTCGACCGCGCTGGTGGGTTCGTCGAGGAACAGCAGTTCCGGCGAGTGGATCACCGCGCCGGCCAGCGCCAGCCGCTGCTTCTGGCCGCCGCTCAACGTACCGGCGAGCTGCTTCTGGCGATCCTCGAAGCGGTACTCGGCCAGCAGCCCGTCGATCCGCCGGCGCGCCGCTGCAGCGGGGATGTCCTGCACCGCCGCGAGGAACTCCAGGTTCTCGCGCACCGACAGGTCCTCGAACAGGGAGAATTTCTGCGTCATGTAGCCGATCCGCGAGCGCAGCGCCTCGGCCTGCTGCGGGATGCGCAGGCCCAGCACCTCGATGTCGCCGGCGGTGGGCGTGAGCAGGCCGCAGAGCATGCGGATCGTGGTCGACTTGCCGGATCCGTTGGGCCCGAGGAAGCCGTACACGCTGGCGCGCGGCACGGTCAGGTCGATGTCGTCGACGGCCACCAGCGCACCGAAGCGCTTGGTCAGCCCACGCGCGCGGATCGCGACGGGATCGGCCGGGGCCGCCATCGTCAGCGCGTCTCGAACGCAACGCGCACCGGCAGCCCGGCCGGCAGGTCGCGCGTGCCTTCGCCGGCATCGAGTTCGATCTCGGCCAGCCAGCTCAGGCGCGAGGCGTCGTCGCCGGTCAGGGCGTAGTACGGCGTGAACGTGGGATCGGCGCGCACCATCCGCACGGTGCCGGCGAACGCACCGTCGCGGCCGTCGACGGTCACGCGCGCACGGGTGCCGACCCGGACGTCCACGCGGACCGGTTCGGGCACGTACACGCGGGCGTAGGGCACATCGCCGACCAGCAGCACCGCCAGCGGCGCCCCGATCGGCGCTTCGTCGCCCAGCCGGTACGGCAGGCTGTCGACGCGGCCCGCGCGTGGCGCCACGAGGTCCAGCCGCGCCAGCGTGGCCTGCTGCACGGCCGCCTGCGCCTCGGCCGCGCGCAATGCGGCTGCGCCCTGTTCGATCCGTTCGCCCCGCGTGCCGCGTTCGAGTTCGAGCAAGGCCTCGCGCAGCGCGCGCACCTGCGCGTCCGCACTGCCGGCGGCGGCGCGCGCGCGATCGACGTCGGCGGCCGCGACCAGGCGCTGCTGGCCCAGCGGCTGCAGGCGCGCGAGATAGGCTCGGGCATCGCGCGCCTGCGCCTCGGTCGCGGCCAGCGTCGCCCGCGCCTGCGCGATGGCTTCCTCGCGCGGGCCGGCTTCGAGTTCCAACAGCGCGCCGCGGCTTTGCGCCACCTGCGCCTGCAGCGCTTCGAATTGCGCGCGCGTGCGGGTGTCGTCGAGCTGCAGCAGGCGATCGCCTGCGGCGACCCGTTGTCCTTCGCGCACCTCGATGCCGACGATGCGCTCGGCGGCAGGCGCGGGCAGCGCGATGCGGTCGTATTCCAGCGTGCCCAGGGCTTGCGGCGGCGGCGCGCCGCAGGCCGCCAGCACGGCGCACAGCAGCAGCGCCGAAGCCCGTCCGGCAAGACGGATCGCGATTGATCGACGGGTCATCGGTCCAGCTCCAGTCCACGCCCCAGCAGCGCCAGCACGTGCCGCTGCAGGGCGGCGTAGTCGAGGTCGCCGGCATCGAACAGGCGCCGCCAGATCGGTGCACCGGCGGCCGGGAACAGGGTCAGCCCGACCAGCGACACCATCAGCAGGCGCGGGTCGAGGTCGGGGTTGAGCGCACCGCGCGCCTGCGCGTCCGCAAAGCGCCCCGCCAGCATCACCGGCACCCGCGGGCCGATGCTGTCGAACAGCGTCTCGCGCAGCGCGCCGCCATCGGACAGCACCTCGCGCACCCACAGCGACGGCAGCCACGGATGCGCCGCCACCACCTCGCCGATGCCGGCGACGAAGGCCAGCACCAGGTCGCCAACCTCGCCGCCAGTCGCCTGCAGCCGGGCCTGCAGCGGGTCGAGCGCCGGCAGTACGCGCGCCTCGGTCACCGCGCGCTGCAGCTGCACCTTGTCGCCGAAGTAGTAATGCAGCATCGCCGGGGTCACCCCGGCTTCGTTGGCGATGTCGCGCAGCGACGTGGCGGCGATGCCCTGGCGCACGTAGCACGCGAGCGCCGCGTCGAGCAGGCGCGCGCGCAGGTCCGGGGCGTCCGCGGGCGGGCGTCCGCGGGTGCGGCGGCGCGTGGCGTCTTTCGCGCCTGGCTTCGCGCCGGTTTTCGGGAGGGCCGCCCGGACTGGCTTGGGCGTGCGGGCAGGCGTCTTCGGACTCATGCCGGATAAATTAATTCATTGATTAATTAATCTCAACGGCATGCCGACGGACGGCGTTTGCCTCGCCGCTCGGGGCGACGCGCGCTACCCTGCGCCGCCTATGACCACACTCCCCCAGCGCGACTTCACCCTCGAACCGGCCGACACCGAGCGCCTGGCCAACCTGGCCGGCCCCTTCGACGGCCACCTGCGCCAGATCGAACTGCGCCTTGGCGTGGAGATCGCCAATCGCGGCAACGTGTTCCGCGTCACCGGCCGCGACGACAAGCGCGTCGCGGAGGCCGAACGGCTGCTGCGCCGGCTGTACGACGAGACCGCGACCGACACCTTCGACAGCCACGCGATCAACCTGCGCCTGAGCGACGCGAACGTGGGCCAGGAGGCCGTCGCCTACGTGCCGCAGGACGTGTCGGTGCGGGTCAAGCGCGGCAACATCCGCGGCCGCGGCGCCAACCAGCAGAAGTACCTGCACGCGATCACCACCCACGACATCAACTTCGGCATCGGCCCGGCCGGCACCGGCAAGACCTTCCTGGCGGTGGCGATGGCGGTGGATGCGTTGAACGAGTCGCGCGTGCAGCGCCTGATCCTGGTGCGCCCGGCGGTGGAGGCCGGCGAGAAGCTCGGCTTCCTGCCCGGCGACCTCACCCAGAAGGTCGATCCCTACCTGCGCCCGCTGTACGACGCGCTGTACGAGATGCTGGGCGTGGAGAAGGTGGTCAAGCTGCTGGAGAAGAACGTCATCGAGATCGCGCCACTGGCCTACATGCGCGGACGCACGCTCAACGACGCCTTCGTGATCCTCGACGAGGCGCAGAACACCACCATCGAGCAGATGAAGATGTTCCTGACGCGCCTGGGCTTCGGCAGTACCGCCGTGGTCACCGGCGACATGACCCAGATCGACCTGCCCAAGCACGTGAAGTCCGGGCTCAAGGACGCGATCGAAGTGCTGCGCGACGTCGATGGCGTGAGCTTCACCTTCTTCGAGGCGAAGGACGTGGTGCGCCACCCGCTGGTCGCGCGCATCGTCAACGCCTACGAACGGCGTGACGCGCAGGACGCGCCCGCCGGAGCGGCGTAGGATGGCCGGCAGGTGGGCATGACGCCCCGGACGGAGTGACGGAACATGTTCGGAAAGCGGTTTGCCCGCCTAGCAGTTCCACTCCTTGCCCTTGCGACAAGCGTCACGGCCCTTGCGGCGAGCGTCACGGCGGGAGCGCAAGAGACGCCCTCCGCCAGCGCGAGGGCGTATGTCGAAACCAGCTACGTCATCGCGCCGAAAGCCGCCGGCGACTTCACGCTGGAACAGTCGACCTACGACCCCGAACAGAAGTACGCCGGCGCGGGCTTCCGCTACACGGTCCCTGGCCACCAGGAAACCCGCATCGACGTCTATGTCTATCCCGCCGGGAAGCTGGATCGGGCAACGGCCCTGTCCTCGGGCATGGAAGGTTTCCGTGCAGACCTGCAGCGAGCCCTGGATGCAGGCATCTACACCGACTTGCAACTCGACGACGACCAGGCGTTCATGCTGGCCGAAGCGGACGACGCGCCCCCGCCTGCCAAACGGCGCACCAGGCGTCAAGACGATGACATCGCCGGTGTGCTGGCCGCCGTACTTCAGGCCAACCGCCCCGTGGGCCGCAAGCTGCCCATGCGCATGAACCTGCAGCCGCAGGACTGGCCCATGCATTCGGTCGGCTACCTGTTCTACAAGAATTTGTACTACATCAAGGTCCGTGCCTCCGCGGCGCAATCGCGGATCAGCGCCGAGTCCTTCGACACGCTCACCGACCAGGCCGCGCGCACGCTGGTCCCGGCGATCGACGTGGCGAACATCGGCGACTGTGCGAATTCGGTGATCCACGTCGCGCAGGATGCGTCGGCGAACGAGATCGCCAAGGCGCTCGTCACGCAATCGGCCGAACACCAGCTGGACAACTGCCACCTGGACGCCGACGACGCCGGCATCGCCGGGAAGTCCGCCGACGCCGAGGTGGTCGTCATTGGCTTCGATCCCGGGGAGTGGACTTCGAAATGACCCAGGGCCCCATCCGCCTCGACGTTGCGGTCGGCTACGCCGTGCCGCGCAAGGGCTTGCCGGCGGCGGTGAGCTTCCGAAAGTGGACCGCGGCGGCGCTGGCCGGCCGCATCCGCGAGGCCGACCTCGCCATCCGCATCGTCGGCAGCCAGGAAGGCCGGGCGCTCAACCGCCACTACCGCGGCAAGGACTACGCCACCAACGTGCTCAGCTTCCCGGCCGAGTTGCCCGAAGGCCTGCCGAAGGGCGTGCGGTTCCCGCTGCTGGGCGACCTGGTGATCTGCGCGCCGGTGGTCGCCCGCGAGGCGCGCGAGCAGAAGAAGGCGCTGGCCGCGCACTACGCCCATCTCACCGTGCACGGCGTGCTGCACCTGCTGGGCTGGGACCACGAGGACGCACGCGAGGCCGAATGCATGGAGCAACTGGAACGCGAGATCCTCGCCGGCCTGGGCATCGACGACCCCTACCTGGGCTGACCTCCGCCTGCGCCGCGGGCAAGCAACGGCCTCGGCGACGCGCTAGACTTCCCCGGCCGCCCCACGCGGCGCCTTTTTGAATCAGATACTTACCGCAATGTCCGAGGACGACAGTAGTCCCAGCGCCCCCGAAACCCCGGAAAAACGGCGCACCTGGCTGGAACGCCTCAGTTCGGCGATCTCCGGCGAACCCAGCACCCGCGACGACCTGGTCGAGCTGCTGCGCGACACCCATGCCGACGGCCTGATCGCGGCCGACACGCTGCGGATGATGGAAGGCGCACTGGCCGTGTCCGACATGACCGTGGGCGACGTGATGGTGTCGCGCGCGCAGATGGTCGCGCTGCCGGCCGACGCGAAGTTCCTCGACCTGATGAAGCAGGTGGTCGAATCCGGTCATTCGCGCTTCCCGGTGCATGGCGAGGACAAGGACGAGATCCTGGGCATCCTGCTGGCCAAGGACCTGCTGCGCGGCGTGGTCGCCGACAACGGCCCCGGCACGATCCATGAACTGATCCGCCCGGCGGTGCTGATCCCCGAATCGAAGAAGCTCAACCTGCTGCTGCGCGAGTTCCGCCAGTCGCGCAACCACATGGCGATCGTGATCGACGAGTACGGCGGCGTGGCCGGGCTGGTGACGATCGAGGACGTGCTGGAGGAGATCGTCGGCGAGATCGACGACGAGCACGACGACGCCGAGGACCCGAATGCGCTGATCGCGGCGCAGGCCGACGGCCAGTTCATCGTCGATGCGCTGACGCCGATCTCGGATTTCAACGAACGCTTCGGCGCCGACTTCGACGACGACGAGTACGACACCATCGGCGGCCTGGTCACCGCGGCGATCGGCCACCTGCCGGAAGCCGGCGAGGAGCTGACGCTGGGCCGCTTCGGTTTCCGCGTCGCGCGCGCGGATGCACGCCGCCTGCATGCCCTGCACGTGAGCGTGCACGCGGACCATGCCCCCGAATAGCCGCGCCTGCGCGCCCCGCGGCGGGACGCCCCTCGCCGCGCTGCTGGCACTGCTGTTGCCGTGGCTGGCCTTCCCGGCCATGGCGCAGGTCCGCATCGGCGTGGCCACGATGCAGCCGGGCGAGATCTTCTTCGAGCGCTTCGGCCACAACGCCATCGTGGTGGACGATCCCGCGCTCGCCGGGCCGGTGTCGTACAACTTCGGCTTCTTCGACATGGACGAGCCGGATTTCACCGGCAACTTCATCCGCGGCGACATGCGTTACCGGCTGGTGGCGCTGCCGCTGCAGGATGACCTGGCGTACTACCGCGAGGTTGGTCGCGGGGTGTCGATCCAGTGGCTCGACCTCGACGACGCGGAAGCCATCGCGCTCGCGGCCGCGCTGGCCGAAAACGCGAAGCCGGAGAACGCGCGCTACCGCTACGACTACTTCCTCGACAACTGCTCCACGCGCGTGCGCGATGCGCTCGACCACGCGCTCGGCGGCCTGCTGAAGCGCCAGCTGGCCAGCCGCTCGCGCGGCAACACCTATCGCGGCGACGCGGTGCGCCTGGCCTCGCCGGCGACGTGGATGTGGCTGGGCTTCGACCTGGGCCTGGGCCCGGCCGCGGACAAGCCCAATGCGCTGTGGCAGGACGCGTTCGTGCCGATGCGGCTCGCGCAGTCGCTGGACGAGGCACGGCGCGGCGACGGGCGCCCGCTGGTGGCATCGACCGAGGTGCTCGTCGCGCATCGCCTGCCACCGGAACCGCCGGAAGCCCCGCGCCCGTGGTGGCCGTGGCTGCTGGCCGGTGCGGCGATCGCCCTCGCGCTGCACCTGCTGGGCCGCCGCTCGCGGGCCTGGGTGGCGGGCATCGCACTGCCATTCTGGAGCCTGTCCGCCGCGATTGGCCTGGTGCTGGCGTTCCTGTGGGGCTTCACCGAACACCGCTTCGCGTGGGCCAACCAGAACCTGCTGCTGCTCTCGCCGCTGTGCCTGCTGCTGTTGCCCGGCGGTTGGCGGATCGCGCGCGGACGCGCCGCCGGAGCGCTGTTCCGCGCCGTGGCCTGGCTGGTCGCGCTGGCGGCCTTGCTTGCGCTGTTCCTGCACTGGCTGCCGGTGCTGCCGCAGCGCAACGTGCACTGGATCGCGCTGCTCTTGCCGATCCACCTGGCGCTGGCCTCGACGCTGGCGCGGCGCGCACCCGCGCGCTGATCGCGACACCCCGGCGACGCGCGGGATCGCAGGCGCTGCCCGCGACCGTGCGCAGGCCATGGACGCGCATACGTATGCACGGCGCGTCCGCGCACCCCTGTGACATCATCGGGACCGGATCCGGGAGAGAGGACACCGCCGATGACGTTCCGCACGACGCCCGTCGCCTCGCTGCTGTGGCTGTGCAGCGCCGCCCTGCCCACCTTCGCGGCCTCCCCGCCGCCGATGGCGCAGGCGTGTTCACCGGGGAACGTGCTGTGCGTCGAAGTCACCACCGACAACGACGGGCGACCGAGCTACGCGGTGCTGCGCGACGGCCGCCCGGTGATCGCGCCATCGCGGCTGGGCATGATGTTCACCCACGTGCCCAAGTTCGAGCGCAACCTCGAGATCGCCTCGCAGGCGCGTGACAGCGTCGACCAGACCTGGGAGCAGCCCTGGGGCGAGCGCCGCGAGATCCGCAACCACTACAACCAGCTCACCGTGACCCTGCGCGAGAAGACGGGGCCCAAGCGCGATTTCGACGTGGTCTTCCGGATCTACGACGACGGCGTCGGCTTCCGCTACGACTTCCGCCGCCAGCCCGGCCTCGAGCAGGCCGACATCGCCGAGGAACTCACCGAGTTCACCCTGGCCGAGGACGCCACCGCGTGGTGGATCCCCGCGTTCGAATGGAACCGCGAGGAATACCTCTACCACACCACGCCGCTGCAGGAAGTCGGCGACGCGCAGACGCCGATCACCCTGCGTACCAAGGACGGCCTGCACGTGTCGATCCACGAGGCGGCGCTGGTCGACTACTCGGGCATGAACCTCACCCGCGTCGACGGCCGCAAGCTCAAGGCCGCGCTCACGCCCGGCAGCGGCGGCGCCGCGCGCGTGGTCCGCGCCACGCCGTTCCATACGCCCTGGCGCACGCTGCAGGTCGCGCGGCGCGCCGGCGACCTCGTCGAGTCGTCGCTGATCCTCAACCTCAACGAGCCCAACGCGCTCGGCGACGTGTCGTGGGTCAAGCCGATGAAGTACGTGGGCGTGTGGTGGGAGATGCACCTCGACCTCAAGACCTGGGCCGCCGGTCCGAAGCACGGGGCCACCAACGAGAACGTGCGCCGGCACATCGACTTCGCCGCGGCCAATGGCTTCGGCGGCGTGCTGGTGGAAGGCTGGAACGTGGGCTGGAACGCCGACTGGTTCGGCAACGGCGAGTCCTTCAGCTTCACCCAGCCCTATCCCGACTTCGACCTGCCCGCGTTGAGCCGCTACGCGCAAGACAAGGGCGTGGTCCTGATCGGCCACCACGAGACCTCCGGCAACGCCGCGCACTACGAGTCGCAGCTCGGGGACGCCTTCGACCTGTACCAGCGCATGGGCATCCCGGCGGTGAAGACCGGCTACGTCGCCGACGCCGGGCAGGCCAAGGTGCGCGCGCCCGACGGTGGCGTGGTCTATGCCTGGCACGAGGGCCAGGACATGGCCAACCACCACCTGCGCGTGGTCACCGAGGCGGCGAAGCGGCACATCGCGGTCAATCCGCACGAACCGGTGAAGGACACCGGGCTGCGCCGCACCTATCCCAACTGGATCACGCGCGAGGGCGCGCGCGGCATGGAGTTCAGCGCCTGGGGCCAGCCGGGCAATCCGCCCGAGCACGAGGCCAACCTGGTGTTCACGCGCCTGCTGGCCGGGCCGATGGACTACACCCCCGGCATCTTCGGCATGCATACGCGCGCGCCGGACGGCATCGCCACTACCTGGGCCAAGCAGCTGGCGCTGTACGTGGTGATCTACAGCCCGCTGCAGATGGCCGCCGACCTGCTGGACAACTACGAGAAGAACCCGGGCCCGTTCCAGTTCATCAAGGACGTGCCGGTGGACTGGGAGGAGACGCGCGTGCTCAACGGCGAAGTCGGCGACTACGTGACCATCGTCCGCAAGGAACGCGGCGGCGAGAACTGGTACCTCGGTTCGCTCACCGACGAGCACCCGCGCGAACTGCAGGTGTCGCTGGACTTCCTCGACCCGGGCCGGCGCTACACCGCGCAGGTCTACCGCGATGGCGAGCACGCGGACTGGAAGACGCGCCGCGAGGACATCGTGATCGAGCAGCGCGAAGTCTCGCGCGGCGACACGCTGCCGCTGCGGCTTGCGCCCGGCGGCGGCCAGGCGATCCGCTTCGTCGCCCACTGAAGTCTCCCCGGCGCGGCTTGCCGGGCCGCGCCGACAGGCGCAGGATGCGCGCCATGGATGCCTCCCCCCTGCCCCAGGCGAACCCGGCGTGCGTGGTCAACTGCGCGGTCTACGCGCGCGACGGCAAGCGCCGCGACATCGGCCTCGACGCCATCAGCGACGTGCTTGCGCACGACGACGGCAGCTTCATCTGGATCGGGCTGTACGAGCCGGACGACACCATCCTCGAGAAGCTGCAGGAGGAGTTCGGCCTGCACGACCTCGCCATCGAGGACGCGCGCAGCGCGCACCAGCGGCCGAAGGTGGAGGCGTACGGCAACTCGCTGTTCCTCGTCGCCAGCACCGCGCAGGTGGTCGACGAGAAGATCGCCTACGGCGAAACCCATGTCTTCCTCGGGCCGCGCTACCTGGTCACGGTGCGCCACGGCGCCTCCCTGTCGTACGCGCCGGCGCGTGCGCGGGTCGAGCGCGAGCCGGACCTGCTGGCGCTCGGCCCGTCCTACGGGCTGTACGCGGTGCTCGACGCGATCGTCGACAACTACCTGCCGATCGTGGGCGAGTTCAAGTCATCGCTGATCGCCCTGGAAAAGGACATCATGCACGAGTCGTTCGAGCGCGCGACCGTGAAGCGCCTGTACGACCTCAAGCGCGAATTGACCTACATGCGCGTCAACGTCACCCCGATGCAGGACGTGCTGTCGCAGCTGGTGCGCAGCACCAGCACGTTGATCCCGGACGAGGTACGCATCTACCTGCGCGACGTGCTCGACCACACCGTGCGCGTCAACGAGACCGTGGACGTGCTGCGCGACATGCTGGGGACGGCGCTGAGCGTGAACCAGGCCCTCGTCACCCAGACCCAGGGCGAGGTGGTCAAGCGCCTGGCCGGCTGGGCGGCGCTGCTGGCGGCACCGACCCTGATCGCGAGCTGGTACGGCATGAACTTCGACTTCATGCCCGAGCTGCACGGCAAGTACAGCTACGTCGTGCTGATCGGCGTGGTGGCCACGGTGGTCGGCGTGCTCTATGCCTACCTGAAGAAGGTGCGCTGGCTGTAGCGGCGGACGGCCGTCACGCCGGGCGGCGGTCGTTACACGGCGTTACAGGCGGGCGACGCCGCCTACGACCATCGTCGTAGTCGACCGGCCATCCGCGCCGCGGGCATTGACCCGGTGCGGCGTCGGCGCGACCCTTTGCGCACCCGTCGAGAGGAGCCCCGCATGAATGGCATCGTCAAGCACGTGATGTGGGGCCTCGTCGCCCTGATCGGGGCCAGCTGCCTGGGCGTGATCGCCCTGCGCCAGGGCGAGCAGATCAGCGCGCTGTGGATCGTGGTCGCGGCGATGTCGATCTACCTCGTCGCCTACCGCTACTACAGCCTGTACATCGCCAAGCACGTGATGCAGCTGGACCCGACGCGCGCGACGCCGGCGCACGTGAACAACGACGGCCTCGACTACGTGCCGACCAACAAGCATGTGCTGTTCGGCCACCACTTCGCCGCGATCGCGGGCGCCGGTCCGCTGGTCGGCCCGGTGCTGGCGGCGCAGATGGGCTACCTGCCCGGCCTGCTTTGGCTGATCACCGGCGTGGTGCTCGCCGGCGCGGTGCAGGACTTCATGGTGCTGTTCATCTCCAGCCGCCGCAACGGCCGCTCGCTGGGCGACCTGGTACGCGAGGAGATGGGCCCCGTCGCCGGCACCATCGCCCTGTTCGGCGCCTTCATGATCATGATCATCATCCTCGCGGTGCTGGCGATGATCGTGGTGAAGGCGCTGGCGGAAAGCCCATGGGGCATGTTCACGGTGATCGCGACGATGCCGATCGCGATCTTCATGGGCGTGTACATGCGCTACATCCGGCCCGGCAGGATCGGCGAGATCTCGGTGGTCGGCATCATCCTGCTGCTCGGCGCGATCTGGCTCGGCGGCAAGGTCGGCGCGCACCCGACCTGGGGCCCGGCCTTCACCTTCACCGGCACCCAGATCACCTGGATGCTGATCGGCTACGGCTTCGTCGCCGCGGTGCTGCCGGTATGGCTGCTGCTGGCGCCGCGCGACTACCTGTCCACCTTCCTCAAGATCGGCGTGATCGTGGCGCTGGCGATCGGCATCTTCATCGCCAGCCCCGAGGTCACCTCGCTGAAGATGCCGGCGCTGACCGAGTTCGCCTCGACCGGCGACGGGCCGGTGTGGAAGGGCGGGCTGTTCCCGTTCCTCTTCATCACCATCGCCTGCGGCGCGGTCTCCGGCTTCCACGCGCTGATCTCGTCCGGCACCACGCCCAAGCTGCTGGCCAACGAATCGCAGGCGCGCTACATCGGCTACGGCGGCATGCTGATGGAGTCGTTCGTGGCGATCATGGCGCTGGTCGCGGCCTCGATCCTCGACCCGGGCATCTACTTCGCGATGAACAGCCCGGCGGCGGTGCTCGGCACCGACGTGCACAGCGCGGCCGCGGCGGTGACCAACATGGGCTTCGTGATCACGCCCGAGGCGCTGGAGCTGAAGGCGCAGCAGATCGGCGAGCACACCATCATCTCGCGTGCCGGCGGCGCGCCGACGCTGGCGGTGGGCATCGCGGTGATCCTGCACGACGCCCTGCCCGGCAGCGGCGACGCGATGATGGCGTTCTGGTACCACTTCGCGATCCTGTTCGAGGCACTGTTCATCCTGACCGCGGTCGACGCCGGCACCCGCGCCGGCCGCTTCATGCTGCAGGACCTGCTGGGCAACTTCGTGCCGGTGCTGCGTCGCACCGAGTCGTGGGGGCCGAACGTGATCGGCACCGCGGGCTGCGTCGCGCTGTGGGGCTACTTCCTGTACCAGGGCGTGGTCGATCCGCTGGGCGGCATCAATACCCTGTGGCCGCTGTTCGGCATCGCCAACCAGATGCTCGCCGGCATCGCACTGATGCTGTGCACGGTGGTGCTGTTCAAGATGAAGCGCGACCGCTACGCGTGGGTGACCATCCTGCCCGCGGCCTGGCTGCTGATCTGCACGACCTCCGCCGGCCTGATCAAGATCTTCGATGGCAACCCTGCGGTCGGGTTCCTGGCGCAGGCACGCAAGTACCAGGCATCGATCGCCGACGGCCAGCTGCTGGGCGCGGCCAAGAGCATGGGCCAGATGCACCAGGTGGTGGTCAACAGCTACGTCAACGCCGCGCTCGCGGGCCTGTTCCTGTTCGTGGTGTTCAGCGTGCTGTTCTACTCGGTGAAGTCGATCCTCAAGGCGCGTCGCAGCGCCACGCGCACCGATCGCGAGGCACCCTACGTGGCACTGACCGAGGAACAGCAGAAGGCCTGGCTGTAGCCGGGCCGTCGAAGGAGGCACGACGATGGGCACCGAACTCGTTCCGCTGGACCACTTCGCCGCGCACAAGCGCGTGTGGCGGCGCCTGGTGCAGACCGCGCGCCTGTGCTGCGGCGTGCCCGACTACGACAATTACGTCCGGCACGTGCTGGAGAAGCACCCCGACCGCGAGCCGATGGACTACAAGACCTTCTTCCGCGAACGCCAGGAAGCCCGCTTCGGCGGGCGCAGCGGGTTCCGCTGCTGCTGAGCCCCGCGATCCAGTTGGCAAGCCCCGGCTTCGCCCGTCGCGTCCCCGGGCCGGCGCGGGGCTACTGCCCCGCCATGATCCGCAGGATCTGGCCGGTGCCGTACGCCACCAGCGTGCCGGTGGCATAGCCCACCGTGCCCAGCAGCACCCCGACCGGCGCCAGCGTGGGATGGAAGGCGGCGGCCACGATCGGCGCCGACGCCGCGGCACCGACGTTGCCCTGCGAGCCCACCGCGAAGTAGAACAGCGGTGCCTTCACCAGGCGCGCCGCGTACCAGATCACCGCGACGTGCACCGACATCCAGATCGCGCCGATCAGGATCAGTTCGAGCCGGTCGAACAGGCGCAGGAAGTGCATCTGCATGCCGATGCAGGCGATCAGGAAATACAGGAACACGGTGCCGATGCGCGACGCGCCCGCGTTTTCCAGTCGGCGCACGCGGGTGAAGCTCAGCGTCAAGCCACCCAGCGTCGAGAGCACGATCACCCACACGAAGGGCGAGTCGAGGCTGAAGCGGCTGGCCCATTCCATGTGCGCGCCGAACCACGCAGACAACGGCGAGGCGATGGCGTGCGCCAGCGCGACGATGCCGAAGGCCCAGCCGATGATCACCATCAGGTCGGTCAGGGTGGGAATCCGCGCGTTCGCCGCCTCGTAGGCGGAGATGCGTTCGCGCATCTCGTCGATGGCGGAGGTATCGGCGCCGCTGCGCGCGTCGATCTGCTGCGCACGGTTGGCCAGGAACAGGAGCGTCGCCATCAGGGTGCTGGCGATGGCCACGTCGACCACGGCGAACTGGCCGAACAGGGTGGCGTCGACCTGGTAGATCTCGCGGATGGCCACCATGTTGGCGCCACCGCCGATCCAGCTGCCCGACAATGCCGCCATGCCTTTCCAGGTGTCGCCCGCCACCGCCGCCGGCCACACCCATTCCATCAGCTGGAACGACACGATCGCCCCCAGCACCACGCCCAGCGTGCCGGCGCAGAACACGAACAGCAGCTTCGGCCCGAGCTTGAGGATCGCCTTGAGGTCGATCGACAGCGTCAACAGCACCAGCGCGGCAGGCAACAGGATGCGGCTGGCGATCGGGTTGTACAGCGCGCTGTTCTCGCCATCGATCAGGCCGATGGTGTTGTACAGCGCCGGCACGAAGTAGCACAGCAGCAGCGCCGGCACCCACGAAAAGAATTTCTTCCAGAACGGCGTGGGGCCACTCGCCAGCCAGAAGATCAGGCCCAGGGTGGCGGCGATCAGTCCGAAGACGACGATGTCGTTGCTGATGAGCGCAGTCGTGGGTTCGGCGGATTCGATCGCCATGGGGGCTCCTTGGGATTGCGGACGCGGATCGCGGGCCTGCGGTGCGCCGGCCGAGGCCAGCGCACCGGGTGGGCTCACTGGCCGATGTACTGCTTCAGCCAGGCATTGACGGTGTCATGCCACTGCACGCTGTTGTGCGGCTTGAGCACCCAGTGGTTCTCGTCGGGGAAGTACAGCAGCTGCGACGGGATGCCGGCGCGCTGCAGCGTGGTGAACGCCGACAGGCTCTGGTCGAGCGGCACGCGGAAGTCGTTCTGGCCGGCCACCACCAGCATCGGCGTCTTCCATTTGTCGATGTGCCGCGCCGGGTTGAAGGCCTCGTAGCCGGTCGGATTCGCGGCCACGGTGCCGCCGAACTCCCACTCGGTGAACCACAGTTCCTCGGTCACCGAGCCCATCGAGCGCGTGTCGAACACGCCGTTGTGGGTGACCAGGCACTTGAACGGCGCGCTGCCGTCGCGCTCGAACCAGTTGCCGGCAATCCAGTTGGTCATGTAGCCGCCGTAGCTGGCGCCGAGCGCGCAGGCCTTGCCGCCGTCGAGGAAGGCATACCGGTCCAGTGCCGCGGCCCAGCCCATGCGCAGGTCTTCCAGCGGACGGTCGCCCCAGTGGCCGGTGATCGCGTCGGTGAACGCCTGGCCGTAGCCGGTGGAGCCGTGGAAGTCGACCATCACCACCGCGTAGCCCTGTCCGGCATAGGTCTGCGGGTTCCAGCGATAGCTCCAGCCGTTGCCGAAGCTGCCCTGCGGCCCGCCGTGGATCAGGAACGCCACCGGGTACTTGCGCCCTTCCTGGTAGTTCCAGGGCTTGACCACATAGGCGTGCACGTCGTTACCGTTCCAGCCCTTGAAGCTGAACTGCTCGGCCGCGCCGAAGGCGACGTCGGGCAACTGTTCTCCGGCCGTGCGCGTGATCGCGCGCAGGTCGCCGCCAGCGGCCCCGGTGACATAGAGCACGTCGCCGGTCGACAGCGAGTTGCGGGTGAGCGCGATCGTGTCGCCGGCCACGTCGAACGACGACACCGTGCCCTCGCCGACCAGTTCAACCGCGTCGCCGCTGGCGATGTCGATGCGGAACAGCGGGTACTGGCCCACGCTTTGCGCCGCGACCAGCAGCGACTTGCCGTCGGCCGACACCGCCAGGCTGCTCGGCGAGCGATCCCAGTCCGGGGCGATCTCGCGCGTGGTGCCGCTGGCCAGGTCCATCGCCATGACCGCGTAGCGATCGGCCTCGAAGCCCGGGCGCTTCATCGCGCGGTAGAACAGGGTCTTGCCGTCGTGGCTGAACACGGGGCCCGCATCCCAGGCCGGGTTGGCTTCGGTGAGGTTGACCGACGCGCCACCGGCCAGCGGCAGGCGGTAGAGATCGAAGTTGGTCGACCACGGCTCGCCGCGGCCGGCGACGCGCACGCTGGCCACCAGGCTCGCGCCATCCGGTGCCCAGGCATAGTCGCCTGCATCGCCGAAGGGCTTGCCGGGGATGTCGCCGTCGAGATCGGCGCCCAGCGCCTTGGCCGAAGCCGCAGCGGCCACGCCGGCGGCAGGCAGGTCGGCGACGAACAGGCGGCTGCGGCGGCCGTCCGTCCAGGTGTCCCAATGGCGCACGAACAGCTGGTCGTAGCGCACGCCGCTGGCCTTGGTGGCCTTGGTCGCGTCGAGCTGCTTTTGCGTGCAGGCGAAATCGGCGCCGCAGTCGGCGAACGTATCGGTGCTGAACGCCACGCGCGCGCCGTCGGGCGAGAGCTTGTAGCTGCCGACGTCCAGCGCGAACGCGGTCAGCTGGCGCGGCTCGCCGCCGTCGGCGGGCATCGCATACAGCTGCTGGGTGCCGCCCTTGGCGCTGAGGAAGTAGACGGTGCGGCCGTCGGGCGAGAACGACGGCGAATTCACGTTCCAGCCCTCGGGCGTGAGCCGGGACGGTGGACGCAGGTCGCGGGTGAGCAGGTGGCGCGCATACAGCGCGGTGCCGGCCTTGAGGTCGGCATCGACGCTGCGCTGCGCGAACACCACCATGCGGCCATCGGGCGACAGCGTCGGCGACGAGACCCGGTCCAGTTTCACCAGGTCGCGCACGTCGAGGCCGCGGGCATCGGCCAGCGCCGGCAGGGCCGCCAGCAGGCAAAGGGGCAATAGCGCACGCTGCAACGACATCGGGCCTCTCCGGCAAGGAAAGGCCCGATGGTAGGCGCTCATGCAACCCCGGCGCAAAGGCGCGAGGTCATGCCGGATGCACCCGCGACAGCGTTACATCGGCCCCGGCTCGGCCCCGGCCTCGCCGGGCCTGGCCCTGGCGCCGGTGCGGTACAGCAGCCAGCCGACCACGGCCAGCACGGCCAGGCCGACCAGTTCGCCCTGCTGGAAGCGCTCCGGGATCACCAGTACCTCGCGATCCTTGGTGGCGTAGATGGCAACGCCGACGGCGATGCCCATCAGCGCCTCCCCGGTGATCAGGCCGGCCGCGAACAGCGTGCCGGGGCGATGCAGGCGGTCGCGCGCGGCCTCGTCCTTGGTGCCGACCATGCCGTGGCGCTTCTCGACCAGGTACGCCAGCAGGCCGCCGAGGAAGATCGGCACCATCAGCTCCAGCGGCAGGTAGATGCCGATCGCCGCGGCCAGCACCGGCACGCGGAAGCTGCTTCCGCGCGCCTTGAGCATTTCGTCGATGGCGATGATCGCCGCGCCGATGACCGCGCCGATGGCGATGATGCCCCACGGCAGCTCGCCACCGAACAGGCCCTTGGCGACCGATGCCATCAGCGTTGCCTGCGGCGCGGACAGCGGATTGGGATGCTCGGCCGTCGGCGCGCCGATGCCGTAGGCCTCGGCCAGGATGTTCAGCACCGGCGCCATGATCAGCGCGCAGGAGAACGCACCGATGCCGAGCATCAGCTGCTGCTTCCACGGCGTGGCGCCAACGATGTAGCCGGCCTTGAGGTCCTGCAGGTTGTCGCCGCCCACCGCCGCGGCGCAGCACACCACCGCGCCGATCATGATCGCCGCCACTGCGCCCAGCGGCGCGCCGGCGGCGCCCACCGCCATCCGACCGCTCTGGCCAAGCAGCAACAGCAGCACCACCGACGCGAACAGGATGGTGGCGATGGTGATGCCCGACACCGGATTGTTCGACGAACCCACCAGGCCGGCCAGGTACGCCGACACCGACACGAACAGGAAGCCGGCGACGATCATGATGATCGCCATCGGGATGCTGACGTGCCACATGCCCACGATCGCCTGGTACAGCAGCAGCAACGGCACCACGAACACCACCAACGCCGCCAGCATCCACTTCATCGGCAGGTCGCGCTCGGTGTGCGGGACGTCCGCGCCGCCGGAACCGGCGCGCGCGGCGGCGATGCCGCTCTTGACCCCCGACAGCAGCGACTTGCGCAGCGAGAACAGCGTCCACACGCCGCCGATCAGCATGGCGCCGACGCCCAGGTAGCGGATCTTCGTCGACCAGATCGCGCCGGCGGCGTCCTCCGCGCCGGCGCCGGCGATGCTTGCCGCCAGCGCCGGATCACTGCCCAGGAAAAACATGTGGTACAGCGGGATGGCGATGTGCCAGGACAGGATGCTGCCCGACAGCACCACGATGCCGATGTTCAGGCCGACGATGTAACCCACGCCCAGCAGCGCCGGCGACAGGTTGGTGCCCATGTAGCCGAGGTACTTGCCGAAGAAGCCGGCGCCGGCGGCGGTATCCGGGATCAGGCGCATGCCGCTGTACGCGGCGACTTTCAGCGCCGCGCCGATGGCGGCCGAGAACGCGAGGATCTTCAGCCCCGGCCCCGGGTTCTCGCCGGCCTTGAGCACCTCTGCCGCAGCCTTGCCTTCCGGGAACGGCAGCGGTTCCTCGACGATCATCGAGCGCCGCAGCGGCACCGAGAACAGCACGCCGAGCAGGCCGCCGAGGCCGGCGATGGCCAGCACCCAGGAGTACTTGAAGTCCTGCCAGTAGCCCAGGATGATCAGCGCCGGGATGGTGAAGATCACGCCGGCCGCGATCGACGAACCGGCCGAAGCGCCGGTCTGGACGATGTTGTTCTCCAGGATGGTGCCGCCGCCGAGCAGCCGCAGCACGCCCATCGACACCACCGCCGCCGGGATCGCCGTCGCCACCGTGAGCCCCGCGAACAGCCCTAGGTAGGCATTCGCGGCGGACAGCACCATCGCCAGCACGATGGCCAGCAACACCGCGCGGAAGGTCAGTTGCGGTACGCCTTGCTCGGCCATGGCACGCTCGCGGGTCGGAAAGGCGACACGCTATCGAGCGCCGGGCGGCAAGTCCAGTGCGCCAGACCCCGCCTGCACGGGCGTGGCCTCGGTCGCCGGCGAGCCCCGCGCGTCCCCATCGATCACTATGAGGTTTAGCTGGGTATCAAACGCCGCAGGAACGACACGCGGGACTATGACAGCGTGTCTTCCAGGGCAGCCGGCCACCCGGGCAGCGCCACGCCGAAATCCGCCTGCAGGCGCGAGGTGTCGAGGCAGGAGTAGGCGGGCCGGCGCGCCGGCGTGGGATAGTCGTCTGTCGAGATCGGGCGCACGGCCGGCAGGCGCTCGATGCGGCCGAGGGCGCACGCGCGCGCGACGATGGCTTCGGCAAACCCGTGCCAGCTGGTCTGGCCGGTAGCGGTGAGGTGCCAGGTTCCGGATTTCCGGAACGGCTGCGCCAGCACCTGGGCCGTCACGTCCGCGATCAGCGCCGCCGGCGTCGGCGTGCCGACCTGGTCCGCGACCACGCGCAGTTCGTCGCGCTCCTTTGCCAGCCGCAGCATGGTCAGCATGAAGTTCCTGCCATGTGTCGCGTAGACCCAGGCCGTGCGGAAGATCATGTGCCGCGCGCCGCTGTCGCGGATGGCAAGCTCGCCTGCAAGCTTGCTGGCGCCATAGACGCCCAGCGGTGCGGTGGGATCATCCTCGCGATAGGGGCGCGTGCCGGTACCGTCGAACACGTAGTCGGTCGAGTAGTGGACCAGCAGCGCATTGCGTTGCGCGCAGGCCCTGGCCAGTTCGCCCGGCGCCTCGGCATTCGCGCGGAAGGCGGCGTCGCGCTCCATTTCCGCCCCGTCCACCGCGGTATAGGCCGCGGCGTTGACGACGACGTCCGGCGCAATACGGTCCACCAGCGCCGGCAGCGACTGCGGCTGGTCGAAGTCGGCAACCTCGCACGCATGGCCATCCCCCAGCGCGCCACTGCGCGTCGTGCAGACCAGTTCGCCGATCCCGGCGAGCGAGCGACGCAGTTCGTGACCGACCTGTCCGTTCGCGCCCAGCAACAGGAATTTCACGGCACGTAGCGCGGCAGGCGCTCGGGCGGGAGATCGGCCAGGAACGGCGCCTTCGCATCCTTGCCAGACAGCAACGGCTCGGCGATCGGCCAGTCGATGGCCAGCCCGGCGTCGTCCCAGCGGATGCTGGCGTCGGCCGCCGGATCGTAGGTGGCCGTGCACAGGTAGGTGAACAAGGCGCGCTCGCTCGTCACCACGAAGCCGTGCGCAAAGCCTTCCGGTATCCAGAAGTGCCGCCTGTTCTCCGCGCTCAGCAGCACCGACGTCCATTGGCCGAAATGCGGAGAACCGCGACGGATGTCGACGGCGACATCCCACACCTCGCCTTCCAGCACCGACACATACTTGCCCTGTGGATTCGGCCACTGGTAGTGCAGTCCCCGCAGCACGCCCTTGGCCGAGGACGAGACGTTGCCCTGCACGAATGCAGGCGACAGTCCGTGCGCGGCCAGTTTGTCGTGGTTGAAGGATTCGTAAAAGAAGCCGCGATCGTCGCCGAACACCTGCGGCTCGATCACCACGCAGCCGGGGAGATCGGTCTCCACCCACTTCATGGAACGTATCCGCGCGCGTTCAGGCCCAGCAGGTACTGGCCGTACCCATTCTTGGCCAAGGGCTTCGCCAGCGCCTCCAGCTGCGCGCCGTCGATCCAGCCGTTGTTCCAGGCGATCTCCTCGGGACAACACACGCGCAGGCCCTGGCGGGCCTCGATGGTCTCGATGTAGTTCGATGCCTCCAGCAGCGACTGGTGCGTACCGGTATCCAGCCAGGCATAGCCGCGCCCCAGGCGTTCGAGATGCAGGTCGCCCTGGTCGAGGTAGCAGCGGTTGAGGTCGGTGATTTCCAGCTCGCCGCGCGGGGAAGGCTTCAAGGACGCCGCGAAGTCGGTCACACGTTCGTCGTAGAAGTACAGACCCGTCACCGCATAGTTGGAGCGTGGCGTCGACGGCTTCTCTTCCAGTCCGATCACGCGTCCGAGGTCATCGAACTCGGCCACGCCATAGCGCTCCGGATCCGACACCCAGTACCCGAACACCGTCGCCCCTTCCGCACGCGCATCCGCGCGCTTGAGCATCGTGGTCAGGCCCGGGCCGTGGAAGATGTTGTCGCCCAGCACCAGGCAGCTCGGCGCCCCCGCCAGGAACTCGCGACCGATCAGGAACGCCTGCGCGAGGCCGTCCGGGCTCGGCTGCGCCGCGTACTCGATGCGCATGCCCCACTGCGACCCGTCGCCGAGCAGCGCCTGGAACAGCGCCTGCTCGTGCGGCGTGTTGATGACCAGCACTTCGCGGATGCCCGCCAGCATGAGCACGCTGAGCGGGTAATAGATCATCGGCTTGTCGTACACCGGCAGCAACTGCTTGCTGATCGCCTGGGTGATCGGATACAGCCGCGTGCCGGAACCGCCGGCCAGGACGATGCCCTTGCGCGCGGTCATGCCTCCACCCCGATCCGTTCCAGTCGATAGCTGCCATCCAGCACGCGCCGGACCCAGGGCTGGTGGTCGAGGTACCAGTCGACGGTCTCGGCGATGCCCCGCTCGAACGTGTACTTCGGCTCCCAGCCCAGTTCGTCACGCAGCTTCGAAGCGTCGATCGCATAGCGGCGGTCGTGCCCCGGGCGATCCGCGACATGGGTGATCTGCGACGCGCGCGGCAGGCCGTCCCCGCGGGGACGACGCTCGTCGAGCAGCGCGCAGATGGCCTTGACCACCTCGATGTTCTGCTTTTCCGAGTTGCCGCCGACGTTGTAGGTCTCGCCGACGCGGCCCTTCGCCAGCACCGTGCGGATCGCCTCGCAGTGGTCGGCCACGAACAGCCAGTCGCGCACCTGCCTGCCGTCGCCGTAGACCGGCAACGGCTCGCCCGCCAGCGCCTTGGCGATCACCAGCGGGATGAGCTTCTCGGGGAAGTGGTAGGGCCCGTAGTTGTTCGAGCAGTTGGTCGTCAGCACCGGCAGCCCGTAGGTGTGGTGGAACGCGCGCACCAGGTGGTCGGACGCCGCTTTCGACGCCGAATACGGCGAATTCGGCGCGTACGGCGTGGTCTCGCTGAACTTCCCGGTCTCGCCGAGCGTGCCGTAGACCTCGTCGGTGGACACGTGCAGGAACCGGAAACGGTCGCGCGCCTCGCCTTCGAGGGACTTCCAGTGGTCGCGCACCGCCTCGAGCAGGCCGAGCGTGCCGACCACGTTGGTCTGGATGAAGGCCGCCGGGCCGTCGATCGAACGATCGACATGGCTCTCGGCCGCGAAATTCACCACCGCATCCGGCTGGTGTTCGGCCAGCAACCGGGACACCAGCGCACGATCACCGATATCGCCCTGGACGAAGACATGGCCCGGGTGGCCGTCGACGCTCGCCAGCGTATCGAGGTTGCCCGCGTAGGTCAGCACGTCGAGGTTGACCACGCGAACGCCGCGCGCCACCGCATCGAGGACGAAATTTCCGCCAATGAACCCGGCGCCGCCGGTCACGAGCCAAGTCGGCACGAGAACTCCTGTTGCAAGTGGGTGGAACGCAAGGCGTGCCGTGACCTAAAAAGGTTGTGCACACATAGGTGTGCTCCCAAGGACGCCGGACTGCGCCCCAACCATCTGATCTTGTTGACATTCTCTTGGCAAGGGCCTACTCCTTGATCGACTAGTTGGCCGCTACTTGTAGAGAACGCAGCCGCAGCGAACGATTTTAGCGTGTTTTCTCACCACTTCCTGCCAGCCCTTCAGAACGACTCTAGCAGGCTGTTGAGAAACACCCCGCGATTGCCGTGTCGATAGCTCCTGTCGATTGTTCCGGCGAGGGTTCCGTAAGCTCCCCCTGATTCCGCACACCCGAGAAGTAGAGCTTTCGGTCTTCTGGGGCGGTGATTTACGCGACCTGCAGTGTCGGATAGTCTGTATAGCCCTTGGCGCCACCTGCGTAGAACGTGTTGGAGTCAGGCGCGTTCAGCGGTGCCTTGGCCCTGATGCGTGCGGGCAGGTCCGGGTTAGCCAGGAAGGCGGTGCCAAAGGCCACAGCGTCAAGCTTACCTTCGGCAATAGCTGCCTCTGCCTCATCAGCGCTGTAACCCATATTGCCCACCAACACACCCTTGTACTTTTCACGCGCTACGGGCATGACATCGGCCTTCTGCACGCCGAGGAAATCGGCGCGCATCACGTGCAGGTAGGCTAGCTTGAAGGCATTGAGCCTATCGGCCACGAAGCCGATGAGGGCCAGCGCGAGCAGGACTACGACCAGAAAACCCAGGTGCTGTCGGTGGAAGGCGTCTACCGCCACGACCAGCATTGGGAAGTGGCCGGCAAGCTCGCCCGGCGCGAGGGCGAGGTGCGCTACGGACGCGGCAGCGGGCCGTGGTTCGACTCGGCCACCGACTTCGCCGCGCTACAGCTGCGCTACGAGGTGGTCTACGCCTGGCACGCGCTGGCCGAATACCGCTGGCTGGACGTGCAGGCCGGCGGCACGCGGCAGGGCTGGCTGGTCGGACTGGACCGCGACATCGGCAAGAACTTCCGCATCGGCGCCGGCTACAACTTCACCGAGTTCAGCGACGACCTGACCGACTTCGACTACGACCACGAGGGCTGGTTCCTCAACATGGTCGGGATGTACTGAGGGTGCCGGTCCACGCAAGACCGTCGACGTTCAGCCGTCCACGGTCTCCTCGCCGCCATCCTTGGACAGCTCTTCGGCCCGGCGCTCATCCAGGTGGCGCTGCAGGCGGGCCACGTCTTCGGGCGACCAGTCGTCGATGCCGGTGACTTCCAGCCAGGCGTTGATGTAGTGCGATGGCGCGTAGACGTGGCCGAAACCCATTGGTGCGCTCATCGACAGCGAAGTATCCATTGCCATCTGCATCATCGTCACGACCGGATACCAGCGCATCGCCGGGGATACGTCCGGCGGGCGCGGGGCATCGAGCAGTTCCGGTTCGCGGAAGAAGCCGTGACGGTCGAAGAACGTCACCGCGTCGCTGCCGTACTGCAGGTAGACCACGCGCATCGGGCCCCACGGCGTGCCGGGCGGGGTGGAGCTGCCGTCCTGGTTCATGAAGCGGACGAACGAGCCGTCCTGGAACTGCGGCAGCCACACCGGCGAACCGGGATTGCGCGAGCGGGTCAGCCCGGCCCACTTGCTGGCGGCGAACGGAGGTCCGCTCCAGACCGCGCCATCGAATGGTTCGCCGAGCAGCTCGAACATCTCGAACGAGCGTTCCGAATTGAGCGCGCCCAGGCTCAGGCCGTGCAGGTACAGCTTCGGCCGCCGCTCGGGCGGCAGCGTGCGCCAGTAGCCGTAGACCTCGCGGAACAGTGCGCGCGCGGTGACCCCGCCTGTGTCCGGATCCAGGAACAGCGTCAGCGGACTGGACAGGTACGAGTACTGCACCGCGACGCTGGCCACATCGCCGCGGTAGAGATATTCGATGCCGTCGATGCCGGACGGGTCGACCCAACCGGTGCCGGTCGGAGTGATGATGATCAGCGCCTTGCGCTCGAAGCCGCCGACGCGCTTGAGTTCTTCCAGCGCCAGCTGGGCGCGCTCTTCGGGCGTGTCGCCGGTGGGCAGGCCCGCGTACACGCGCAGCGGCGCCTTGGCGCCGGGACCGGCGTAGGCGGCGAGTTCGTCGGCGGTGGGGCGGGCATCGACGTAGCGCCGGCCCATGCGCCCGAGCTGGTTCCAGGCCACTAGCGACTGCGCGCTGCCGGGGCTGTCCCATTCGGTCGGCGGCGGCATGTCGGGCGGGATCAGTGCATCGGCCTGGCGATAGGAGGCGTCCAGGGTGTCCAGCAACGAGGACAGGATCACGCCGTTGACCAGGCCCACCAGCAGCAGCACGCCGGCGATCGCACCGACCACGTGCGCGATCCGTCGCGGCACCTTGCGGGTGACCAGGCGCATCACCGCCTTGATGATCATCAGCGCGATGCGGCCCAGCACGACCAGCAGCAGCGCCACGACCGCCGCACCCGCGAGTACGCCCAGGATGCGCGATGGACCGGCGGGAGCCAGGTGCATCAGTTCGCGGACGATGTTTTCCCAATGCTGGCTGCGCCAAAGCGCGAGCGCGGCGATGACCGCGCAGGCGACGACCGCGATACGGCGGCGACGCGGCTGTCCCGCCGGCCCGGGGAGCGGCAGCTCCAGGTATCCCCACAGCCAGCGCAGCAGCACGCCCAGGCCGTAGCCGGCGGCCAGGCACATGCCCGACAGCACCGCCTGCGCGACCGTGATCCGTGGCGTGAGGCTGGGCGTGAGCGAGGCGGCGAAGAACAACGTCCCCAGCACGAGCCCGGTATTGCCAAGGCGCGCCAGCAGCGAACGCCGGAGCCGGGTGAACCAGCCATCGGATGTAGTACCGGAAGCGAGTGCAGCGTCGTCGTCCTGTCGCATCAAGTATCCCCTGCGAGTGGTCCCCTTGGGCCAATATACCGGACACGGATAGGCGTTTTAACCGCATGAGGCCAAGTATCGCACCGCGGAAGCGCCATCAAGCCGGCTGAGACACTCGATTTTCCCGCCCAGGTGTCAGGTTCACCACCAGGGTTTGGCGTTCAGGAGAGTGATTTGCGGCGCTCGGCGTGTACCGGGCGCAGAGCCAGTTCGCGGCAAGTCAAAATCGCCGCTTTGTTCATTCACCAACTGATGCGCTGATCGACCTCAAAGTCCGGTGCCGGTTGCGCCGCTAGGTCCCAGTCTGCTGGCTCGGTTTGCGCCCCGTCATCCATCTGCGCATCACTACAGTCATCCCACAGCGGTGGCCCGCGCGCCGGGGAGATGCGGGGTGGCTCTGAATCTGCCCCGATGTGGTCCAGGATGTGCCGGATGTCAGCGCTGTGCGTAATGAACGCGATGATGCGCATATGCCCGCCACACAGCGGACACAAGAGGGGGAACACCTCGTAGATGCGGGCGATCAGCACCGCCCACAGGTAGTGCGCTGCACGCTTGGGCAGCACCGGCTCGCTCTGGGATGGCAGCGCGCTGCTCATCGGTACCACACCAGGCGCGCACTCCCCCGTGCTGATCGACGCGCCCAGCACGGGAGCGGCTTGCGCCGGTGTCGCCAGCGCCGTCACCGCAGCCCTGAGCGGCGAGTTGGGTGCCAACACGCCAAAATAGCGGTGCCGGTGGGTGCGTGGCGGGGGAACCAGCGCGGCAATGCGGTCGATCAGCTCCAGCGGTGTGAGGTGCAGCTCATAAAGGCCGATATGAACCGGCCGGGGCGGGCGCAAGCCTGAGCAGCCATTCCCTGCACCGGAGTGTTTCGTGCCGCGCCTCGCCGCGACCGTGTCGCAGCTGCAGGATGCCGTGGCGCACGCAACGTCGCCGGCAGCGCATCTGCCCACGGCTCGCTATGCGCCTCACCGTCCCGAGCGCACGCTGCTGTATTCGCTGGTGCAGGCGCATTGGCCGGACTTTCTCGCGCGCCGTGAGGTAGAAGACCGCCCGCTGCCCGAGTATGTGCGCGAGGAGTTCGAGACCTACCTGCGCTGCG
>Ga0209571_1000300_pt1 | contig 71302 bp, 67 predicted proteins | sample EBPBio102011_DNA_FD_185866 | JGI IMG/M metagenome (GOLD analysis project Ga0209571, IMG submission 185866) | Wastewater treatment Type I Accumulibacter community from EBPR Bioreactor in Madison, WI, USA - Reactor 1_1/10/2011_ DNA (SPAdes)... | ecosystem: Engineered > Bioreactor > EBPR >... | reverse complement strand
GATTGGCTACTCTTTCAGCGCCTCGCGGCTGGCGACCGTCTGGGGCGGCTTCTCGCTGCGCTGGTACGGCGAACTGTTCGCCAACCAGCAGATCCTCGATGCGCTCGGCCGCAGCCTGTTCATCGCTGCGGTCGCGGCGACCGCGGCGGTCATGCTCGGCACCGCGAGCGGCATGGCGCTGTCGCGCTTCGGGCGCTTTCCCGGACGCGGCTTCCTGAGCCTGATGAGTTCGGCGCCGATGGTGATGCCGGACGTGATGCTGGGCCTGTCCTCGCTGCTGCTGTTCGTGTCGCTGCAGCAGCTCACCGGCTGGCCGCAGCGCGGCATGGGCACGATCATGCTGGCCCACATCACCCTGACCACGTGCTACGTCACCGTGGTGGTGCGTTCGCGCCTGACCTCGCTTGATCGCAGCCTCGAAGAGGCCGCGATGGATCTCGGGGCGCGGCCGTGGCGCGTGTTCTTCCTGATCACCCTGCCACTGATCGCGCCGGCCCTGCTGGCGGGCTGGCTGCTGGCATTCACGCTGTCGCTCGACGACCTGGTGATCGCCAGCTTCACCTCCGGCCCCGGCGCGAGCACGCTGCCGATGCTGATCTACTCCAAGGTGAAGCTGGGCGTGACGCCCGAGATCAACGCGCTGGCGGCGCTGATCATCAGCGTGGTCGCCATCGGTGTCGCGGTCGCCGGGCTGCTGATGCATCGGATGGACGCCAGGCGGCAGCACGCCTGATCCGTGGGGCGTCGGCATTCGCGGCGCCTTGACGCAGGGTGCGGCAAGGTGCGGCCTCCCGGCCCACGGATCCCCCGATGCAAGCCAGGCACCCCCGGTTCGGCAAAAGGTCCATCGCGACGGTCTCCCTCCGGATGCGGCACGGGATGCCCGACGCCCACTCGCCCGATGTCCTCGCGCCGCTGGCCGGCGGCGACGCGGGCGAGCCGCTGCGTGGCGGCCGACGTGCCTCGCGTGCCGACGACTGACGCGCGGCGGGTCACGGAGCGCGCATGGACCTCAAGAGCGGCTATCCCTACTGGGCGGTGAAGAACGGCCTGATGCAGGCGTTCCCGCCGCTGCGGGACGACCTGCGCTGCGACGTGCTGGTGATCGGCGGCGGCATCACCGGTGCGTTGGCGGCAGACGAGCTGGCGGCGCACGGGCACGAGGTCGCCGTCGTCGAGCAGCGCGACATCGGCTGGGGCAGCACGTCCGCCAGCACCGGCCTGCTGCAGTACGAGATCGACACGCACATGGTCGATCTCGCCAAGCGCCACGGGGAAGACAACGCGGTGCTGGCCTATCGCGCCTGCGCCGACGCGATCCCCGCGCTGCGCGCGCTCGCGCGTGGCCTGCGCGACGGTGGCTACGGTTCGGCCGGGAGCCTGTACTTCGCCAGCCGGCGCCGGCACGTGCGCGGCCTGCGCGCCGAATACGAACTGCGCAGCCGCCATGGTTTCGAGGTCGAATGGCTGCCCGGCGAGGAGTGCCGGGTGCGCTACGGCATCGATGCGCCGGCGGCGATCCTGAGCAGCCTCGGCGCGCACCTGGATCCCTACCGCATGGCGTACCGCCTGCTGGGCCGGCTGCACAAGCGCGGCGTGGGGGTGTTCGACCGCACCCGCATCGCGGAGCTGGCGGCCTCGTCGCGCGGCGTCATCCTGCGCACCGCGGACGGGCACGCGATCCGCGCCGGCCACGTGGTGCTGGCCGCGGGCTACGCCAACCAGCGCTGGCTGTCGCGCCGGGTCGCGGCCAATCGCAGCAGCTATGCGTTCATCACCGACCCGATCGATCCGCAATTGCTCGGCGTGCTGCGCCATACGATGCTGTGGGAGTCGGCGCGGCCCTACCTTTACCTGCGGCCCACCGGCGACGACCGCCTGCTGGTCGGCGGCGAAGACGACGCGATCGACATCCCGGCGCGGCGCGATGCGCGCGTGGAGCGGAAGGCCCGCCGGCTGCTGAAGCGGGTGCGCGGCATGTTCCCGCACCTGCCACTGCAACCGGCGTTCTCGTGGGCCGGCACCTTCGCTGAAACCAGGGACGGCCTGCCGTTCTTCGGCGCCCACGCGCAGCACGGGCCGCGCGTGCTGTTCGCGATGGCCTATGGCGGCAACGGCATCACCTATTCGATGGCGGGTGCGCCCTTGCTGCGGGCCCTGGTCGAGCGTCGCCGCCATCCGCTGGCGGGGCTGTTCGGGTTCGACCGGGGCTGAACCCCGGGAACGGCGGGCGGTGCCGGCCGGCCCGGTCCTGCTTGCATCGCGGCACGCGCATTGGCAAGGTGCAGGACACGGCGGCGAGGAAGATGGAGCTTCGATGCGTCTCTCCCTGCGAAGGGAATCCGCGGGCTCGGTGGCCACGGTGTGGACGGTCGGGGCGTTCGTCGGCGTGCTGCTGATGCTGGGCCTCGCCCTGCTGCTGCACCAGGATCGCGAGGCGCGCATCGAGGCCGCGCATCGCCAGGCCCTGGCCCTGGCGACCGGCGTGGACCGGTTGCTGCAGTACGGGTTGCGCAACATCGAACGCGCGATGGCCGGGATCGCGGCCGACGCCTCCACCTACGCCAGTGCCGCGCCGGAGCATGCCGATGCGCTGCTGCGCGAGGCAATCGATGGCGTCGTCTCGCGCAATACCGAGCTGGAGTCGGTCGTGCTGGTCGATGCGCGGGGCGAGGCGCTGATGCCGGGCCAGCGGGGCGATCCCGACCTGCCGGAGTGGACGTCGCATGCGGTGCCGGGGAAGCTGGTGGTCGGCGCGCTGAAGGACGACGGGGGTGGTGCCTGGCGCCTCCGCGTGGCCTGGCCGTTCGGCAACGGGCGCTGGCTGCTGGGCCGCATGCGCGCCGGCGAGATCGAACGCATGATCCGCGACCTCGACATCGGCCGCGACGGCAGCGTCGCCGTGCTCGACCGCCACGGCGTGGTCCTCGCGCGCCTGCGCGACGGCAACGAAGGCGGCCACACCGGCTACCAGGCCGAACTGCCCGAGGCGATGCTGGATGGCCAAGCTGTGTTCTCGGAACTGCGGGTCAGCCAGCTCGACGGCATCGAGCGCATGGCGGGTTTCAGCGCGACCAGTGGCTACGCGCTGGTGGTTGCCGCGGGCATCGGGCTCGAGGAAACGCTGGCGGCGTGGTACCGGCGCGTGGCGGTCTCGGCCGGCATCGTGCTCCTGTACTGGCTGGGGCTGGTGTACCTGGCGTCCCGACTGCGGTCCGGCGAACGCGTGCGCCGGGAGTTGATGGACGAGCTCGAAGCCCAGGCCGACTGGCTGGACCAGGCGCAGCAGGCATCGGGCACCGGGGTCTGGCGCCAGGAAACCGAGGACGGGATGATCCGCGTCTCCGCGCACAACGCGGCGCTGTTCGGGTTCGAAGCGGTGCCGATGGTGCTGCCGGCGGAGCGCTTCTTCGAACGCATGCATCCCGATGACCGCGCACGCGTCCAGCGCGAGTTCGCGCACAGCCAGGCCACGGGCGAGCCCTACCATACCCAGTACCGCGTGCTGCTGGGCGAGGGCGTGGAACGCTGGATCAGCGCGAACGGCGGGCTGGTGGTGGACAGCCGTGGCCGGGGCCGGATCACCGGCACGATCGTCGACATCACCGAGCAGCGGCAGGCACAGGCGCGGGTCGAGCGCGCGGAGGCGCAGTTCCGCGCGCTGTTCGAGCGCAACCCGCTGCCGTTCTGGGTGTTCGACGCGGAGACGCTGCGCTTCCTCGCCGTCAACGATGCGGCGATCTCCAGCTATGGCTACAGTCGCGAGGAATTCCTCGACAAGACCATCTTCGACATCCGTCCGGTTTCGGAGCGCGAAGCGGTGCTGAACGTGATCCGGTCGCGTCCGCATGGCGAGGACGTGGATGGCGTCTGGACCCACCTGCGCCGCGACGGCAGCGCGATGGAAGTCCGGATCTTCAGCAGCGGCATCGAGTTCGGCGGCCGGCCGGCGCGCCTGGTGCTGGCCGAGGACGTCGGCGACCGCATGTCGTACGAGCGCGACCTCGCCTGGCGTGCCGCACACGACGACCTGACCGGGCTGACCCGCCTGTCGGCACTCGTCGAGCGGCTGGATGCCTGGCATGCGTCACGCGCCGGTGAACGCTTCGCGGTGGCGTGCGTGCGCCTGCGCGAGCTGGACCTGGTGGCGTCGGCCCTGGGCCAGCGGGCGAGCGAGTCGATCCTGGTCGAGACCGCCGCGCGCGTCTCGATGCTGGGCGAACGCTTCGGCATGTCGGCGTTCTGGCCCGGCGAGAGCTTCGTGGTGGTCGCGCTGGACGCGGGCGACCGCGACATCCTGCTCGCGGCGCTGCAGGCGGCGTTCGCGGTCCCGGTGGAGGTCGCGGGCGGCGTGCATCCGGTCGAGGTCTCGATCGGGGTCGCCGAAGGACCGGCCCCCGGCGAACGTGCGGAGCAGGTGATCGGGCATGCCGCACTCGCGGCGATCCGGGCCAGGCAGGAGCGGGTGCTGTCCCTGTCGTACGACGCCACCATGGCCGAGCAGGCGGCCGAACGCCTCGCCCTGGTCGGGCAACTGCGCGACGCGCTCCGGAAGGAGGCGTTCTCGCTGGTGTACCAGCCGATCCTGCGGCTCGCCGATGACCGCCTGGTGGCCCTGGAGGCGCTGCTGCGCTGGCGCCTGGACGACGGCACCCTGGTGCCGCCGGGGGTGTTTGTGCCGCTGGCGGAGGCGTCCGGGCTGATCGTGCCCCTCGGCCGCTGGGTCCTGGAACAGGCCGCGCGCAGCCACGGGCGCCTGGCCGATGGCGGACTGGGGCACGTGGCGGTCGCGGTGAACGTCTCGGCCCAGCAGTTGCTCATCGACAGCGTGCCCGAGGCCATGCGTGACCTCGCGCTCGAGTACGGTCTGCCGCGCGGCGCCCTGCACGTGGAACTGACCGAAAGCGTGCTGCTGCGCCAGCCGCAGCTGGCCACCGCGCGCATGCTGGCGTTGCGCAACGACGGCGTGCACATCTCCATCGACGATTTCGGCACCGGCTTCTCGAGCATGTCCTACCTGCGCACCCTGCCGGTGGATGCGCTCAAGATCGACCGCAGCTTCGTGCGCAACGTGCACCTGGACGCGCGCAATGCCTCGATCTGCAGCGCACTGATCGCGCTGGCGCACGGGCTCGGGCTGGGCACGATCGCCGAGGGCGTGGAGAGCGCCGGCGAACTGGAGTGGCTGCGCCAGCACGGCTGCGACCAGGCGCAGGGCTACTTCCTGGGACGTCCGGCGCCGCTGGACGATTGGCTGGACGCACCGCACCCGGCGGCCTGACGGTCGCGCATCGCAAGCGCAAGCGACGCCTGCGCGTGCGCCAGGGAGCAGGGACGCGCGGCGATGCCGCCATCGCGTCGGCCGAAGATATCCACGCAAGCTGTGGACAACCTTGTGGAACGCGGGCGGGACAACGCACGGCAGGCCGCATGGCAACTGCCTCCGCGACGGTTTGACGCATTTGTGACCACGCCAGGAACGCCGAAGCCGCCCCTTGCGGGACGGCTCCGGTTGGCGTAGCCGCGATCAGGCACTTGCCGCGTTTCAGGCCTCGGCGGCGTCTTCCTTGTACGCGTCGACCGGGATGCACGCGCAGAACACGTTCTTGTCGCCGTGCACGTTGTCCACGCGCGCCACCGGCGGCCAGTACTTCTGCTGGCGCAGCACCGGAAGCGGGAACACGGCCAGTTCGCGCGGGTAGGCGTGGGTCCACTCGCTTGCCGCCGCGGCGTTGGCCGTGTGCGGCGCGTGCTTGAGCGGGTTGTCCTCGCGGTCCAGACGGCCGTCCTCAATGGCGCGGATCTCGTCGCGGATCTGGATCATGGCGTCGATGAAGCGGTCGAGTTCGTGCAGCGACTCGCTCTCGGTGGGTTCCACCATCAGTGTGCCAGCGACCGGGAAGCTCAGCGTCGGCGCGTGGAAGCCGAAGTCGATCAGGCGCTTGGCCACGTCCTCGGCGGTGACGCCGGTGGCCTTCTCCAGTGGGCGCAGGTCGAGGATGCACTCGTGCGCGACCAGGCCGTTGCGGCCGGTATAGAGCGTCCTGTAGTGCGGCGCCAGGCGGGTCGAGATGTAGTTGGCGTTGAGCAGGGCGACCTGGGTGGCCTTGCGCAGCCCGGCCTTGCCCATCAACGCGATGTACATCCAGCTGATCGGCAGGATGCTGGCGCTGCCGTGCGCGGCGGCGGAGACCATGCCGACGGTGTCATTGGTCGCGTTGTATCCGCGCGGCAGGAACGGTGCCAGGTGCGCCTTGACGGCACAGGGGCCAACGCCCGGGCCGCCGCCACCGTGCGGGATGCAGAAAGTCTTGTGCAGGTTGAGGTGGGAGACGTCCGAGCCCCACTTGCCGGGCTTGGCAAGCCCGACCAGTGCGTTGAGGTTGGCGCCGTCGGTATACACCTGGCCGCCGTGCGCGTGCACGATTTCGCAGATCTCGACCACGTCCTCCTCGAACACGCCATGCGTGGACGGGTAGGTCATCATGATCGCCGCGAGGTTGGCCGAATGCTTCTCCGCCTGCGCGCGGATGTCGGCGACGTCGACGTTGCCGTTCGCGTCGCACTTGGTCACCACCACCTTCATGCCACACATCTGCGCGCTGGCCGGGTTGGTGCCGTGCGCGGACTCCGGGATCAGGCAGATGTCGCGGTGGCCTTCGCCGCGCGACCGGTGGTAGGCGCGGATCGCCAGCAGGCCGGCATACTCGCCCTGCGCGCCGGAGTTGGGCTGGAAGCTAACCGCGTCGTAGCCGGTGATGTCGACCAGCATCGCCTCGAGCCCGTCGATGAGTTCCTGGTAGCCGCGCGTCTGCGCCGCCGGCGCCAGCGGATGCAGGTTGGCGAACTCCGGCCACGTCACCGGGATCATCTCGGCGGTGGCGTTGAGCTTCATGGTGCACGACCCCAGCGGGATCATGGTGCGATCCATCGCCAGGTCCTTGTCCGACAGCGAGCGCATGTAGCGCAGCATCTCGTGCTCGCTGTGGTGGGTGTTGAACACCGGGTGGGTCAGGAACGCGCTTGTGCGCGCAAGTCCCGCCGGGATCAGCGACGGCGCGTCGGCATCGAGCGCCTCCACCGAGGGCAGGGTGGCGCCGTCGTCGGCGAAGATCGACCACAGCGTGGCGATGTCCTCGCGCGTGGTGGTCTCGTCCAGCGAAATGCACAGCGAGCCGTTGTCGCGCACGCGCAGGTTGACGCGCGCCGCGTTGGCGCGGTCAAGGATGCGCGCGGCCTTGTCGCCCGCGTCGATGCACAGCGTGTCGAAGGCGGTGTCGTGCACGGTGGCGTAGCCGATCTGGCGCAGGCCGGCGGCGAGGATCGCGGCCAGGCGTGCCACGCGGGCGGCGATGCGGGTCAGGCCCTCCGGGCCGTGGTAGACGGCGTACATCGAGGCCATCACCGCCAGCAGCACCTGCGCGGTGCAGATGTTGGAGGTGGCCTTCTCGCGGCGGATGTGCTGTTCGCGCGTCTGCAGGGTGAGGCGGTAGGCGGGCTTGCCCTCGGCATCGATCGAGACGCCGATCAGGCGTCCGGGCATCGAGCGCTTGTAGGCATCGCGGCAGGCCATGAACGCGGCGTGCGGGCCGCCGAAGCCGAACGGCACGCCGAAACGCTGCGAGTTGCCGACCACGATGTCGGCGCCCATTTCGCCGGGCGACTTGAGCAGGGTGAGCGCGAGCAGGTCGGTGGCGACCACGAACAGCGCGTTGTGCGCATGGATCGCGTCCGCGTCCTTGCCCCAGTCGGCGATCCAGCCGCTGGAGGCCGGGTACTGCACCAGCACGCCGAAGTAGTCGCCGGCGGCGAGCTTTTCGTGGAAGGCGTCGGTGGAGCGCGCGATCTCGACCGTCAGCCCCAGCGGCTCGGCGCGGGTCTGCAGCACTTCGAGCGTCTGCGGATGCGTGTCGCCGGCGACGAGGAAGGTGCCCGACTTCGACTTGGCCGAGCGCTTGGCCAGCGTCATCGCCTCGGCGGCGGCGGTGGCTTCGTCCAGCAGCGAGGCGTTGGCGATGTCCATGCCGGTGAGGTCGGCGCACATCTGCTGGAAGTTGACCAGCGCCTCCATGCGGCCCTGCGAGATCTCGGCCTGGTACGGCGTGTAGGCCGTGTACCACGCGGGGTTCTCGAGGATGTTGCGCAGGATGACGTTCGGCGTGTGCGTGCCGTAGTAGCCCTGGCCGATGAAGCTGCGGAACACCTGGTTGTTCGACGCGATGGCGCGGATCCTGGCCAGCGCCTCGACCTCGGTCAGGCTGCCGGGCAACTGCAGCGCGCCGGTGGGCTTGATGCTGGCCGGGACGATGGCGTCGGTCAGCGCATCGAGCGAGTCGCGGCCGACCGTGCGCAGCATCTGCGCGATCTCGGCATCGTTGGGGCCGATGTGGCGCTCGACGAAGGCGTCGTGGTGCTCGAGTGCGGAGAGCGGGCGTTCGCGCAGGCTGGGCTGGGACATGGTGGGCATCCGGCAGGGGCGGTGGTCGCCGACGCTTTCCCGCGGTCATTCCCGCGCTGGCGGGAATCCATGTCCGCGGGCGTTGCCCCCGCGGGAAGACGCTGGATCCCCGCCGGGGCGGGGACGACACGCGGAAGCACGCCGGTATCGGCGGAGCGCCCCTCTGTCCTTTTGCCTGAGAGTTTGGAAGCCGGGCGCGGCGAGGTGGACTTCGTCGCGTGCTTCGTGCCCCTTCGGCGCCGGTTCCGGCGATGCCGGTCGGTCTCTCCAGAGTTTTTGCCGCTGCGGTGGTATCGGGCCTGAGCGATTACGGGCGTTTGCGCCTTCGGCAGCGACGGCCCGCGGGCCGCGCTTCTCCCACCGGGATTGCCCGCGGATTATAGCCCGGCGCCAAGGCCCGCGCCGGCGGCCGGTCACGTCCGCGCGGCGGCCGGCGTCGTGGAAGTTGGTACCCTGAACGGGTCGACGACACGAGGTCCACCGTGATCCCAGCAAGCCCCGACCCCGCGGAACCGGCCGGCGACGGACCGGCCGTCGCGCCCGCACCGGTCCGCGGCGAGCCCCGTTCGGCGGTCCGGCGGCTTTGGGACGTCTGCCGGCGCGAGCCGATGCTGCTGGTCACCCTCAGCTACCTGTTCGTGTCCGTGATCGGCCTGTGGGACGGCTACTGGTTCTATCGCCGTTTCGACATTCCTGTGCTGGAGTACATGCAGAGCGGTGACTACTTCGTCTCCGGGCTGCGGCGGCCGGTGTACCTGCTGCTGCTGACGTGGGTCCTGCTCGCCGCCGCCGTCTCGTTGTGGCCGACGCACTGGCGCGAACGCAATCCCGAGCGCGCGGCGAGGATCGAACGCCACTGGTGGGGACGATTCCTGTTCCCGCGTCGCACGGACTGGTGGATCTACGGCGGCCTGCAGCCGGAGACGACGGCGGTGGTCACCTCCGTCCTGGTGATGGGGTTCGTCTTCTCCTCGTACAGCGGTGGCCAGGCCGAAGTGATCCGCGCCGGTGGCGGCAACGTGGTGGAGGTCACCATCGGCAACGACCGCCAGCCGCTGGCCGGTGACTGGCGCATGCTCGGGACCAGCAGCGCCTTCGTGTTCCTGTGGGATGCCGGTGCGGGCCGCGCGGAAGTGATCCCGATCGAAGCCATCGGCGGCATCCGGCCGCTGCGTCATCGCCAGGACCGCGCCGCCTCCGGGCCACGGGCAGACGGCGCGGCAACGCAATGAGCAGCGCGACGACGAGGATGAACCTGCGCCGCCTGGCGCTGCTGCTCGCGGGCCTGGCGATGTTTGGTCCGTTCTCGATCGACACCATCTTCCCGGCGTTCCCCGCGATCGGCGCCGAGTTCGGCGCGGACAAGCTGGCGATGCAGCAGACGATCAGTGTGTACCTCGTCGCCTACGCGCTGATGAGCCTGGTGCACGGACCGCTGTCGGACATCCTCGGCCGCAAGCGCGTGATCCTGGCCGGGCTGGTGGTGTTCGCGCTGGCCTCGGTGGGCTGCGCGCTGGCGACCAGCCTGCCGATGCTGCTGGCGTTCCGCGCGCTGCAGGGCTTGTCGGCGGGCGTCGGGCTGATCGTCGGCCGCGCGGTGATCCGCGACGTACTTCACGGCGACGACGCGCAGCGGTTGATGAGCCAGGTGTCGATGATCTTCGGCGCCGCGCCCGCGATCGCGCCGGTGATCGGTGGCTGGCTGCTCGGCTGGGGTCGCTGGCCGCTGATCTTCTGGTTCCTGGTCGGGTTCTCGGCGCTGTTGCTGCTGGCCACCTGGCGCTGGTTGCCGGAAACCCTGCCACGCGACGCCCGGCTGAAGCCCGCGCCCAGGCGACTGCTGCGCGACTACGCGTGGATCTTCCTCAACCCGCGCTTCCAGCGGCTGGCCGCGGCGGCGGCCTTCAACTTCGGTGCGCTGTTCCTGTACATCGCCTCGGCGCCGGCGTTCGTGCTCGACCTGCTCAAGCTGGACGAGCGCCAGTTCGGCTGGTTCTTCATCCCCATGATCAGCGGGATGATGCTCGGCGCGTGGACGTCCGGGCGCACCGCCGGGCGCATCCGCGGCACGCACCTGGCCAACATCGGCTTCGCCTGCAGCGGCGTGGCGGTGCTGGCCAACGTCGCGTACACGCAGCTGTTCCCGCACCCGACGCTGCCCTGGGCGGTGATGCCGATGGTGCTCAACGCCTTCGGCGTGGCGCTGGTGTTCCCGATCGTCACGCTGGCGATCCTCGACATGTATCCGCGCCAGCGCGGCTCGGCCTCGTCCTCGCAGGCGTTCACGGCACTGGTGGTCAACGCGGTCATCGCCGGCGTGCTGTCGCCGCTGCTCAGCCACGACGCGCGCCACCTCGCGCTCGCCGCGGCGGCGTTCGTCGCCACCGGCTGGCTGATCTGGCGCTGGGAGAACCGGCGCGGCCGCACGCCACCACAGGCACCGACGGTGCCGGATGCGATGGAGCCGACCGGGCAGATCTAGCGAATGCGCGAGGAGTTCGGCTCTACGGCACGTGTCGAGCGCGCGTTGGATCTTGTGCGCGGGTCCGCGCGCCTGACCGGGCAGGCGTGCTGTTTACGGCAGGCCGCACGGTAGTCCGCGTCGACGGGGCTGCCGCAGGCGAGGCAGATGGCGTGGCGGCCAGCGGCGTGGGCAACGGCTGCGAGCCATTTCGTCGCAAGAGAGTGTGCGTCTTGCCCAGTTCGCCGACGAAGGCGAGGCCGAGCTTGGCGAAATTCGTGCTCACGACGGCGCTGTTGCCCATGTAGGCCAGGGTGTCTGTCGTGGTGTGCAGGCGGTTGAAGAACGTCGGTTCGGCCATCATCGCGGCGGGGAAGCCGGCGGCGGTCCAGGAGGCGTGGTCGGAACAGGCATAGCCGCAGGTGTCGGTGCCGCGCGTCAGGCCGAGCGGGGCGAGATACGTGTCGAACAGTCGCGTGACGAAGTTCTGCAGGACGGGGCTTGAGTTGTCGGTCATCAGCCGCATCGCGTACTGGCCGCCGGCGCCGTTGTTGGTCATGTCCAGTTGCAGCACGCCGACCACCTGCAGGCCCTGGCTGCGGAACGACTGCGCGATCGCGTTCGAGCCGCGCAGGCCGACTTCCTCGGCGGCGTAGCCCATGAACTTCACCGTGCGCCTGGGCTTCCAGCCGCTAGCGAGCGCGATGCGGACGATCTCGGTGATCGTGGCGATGCCGGATGCATCGTCGTCGGCGCCCGGCGCGTTCATGGCGTTGCCGTTGCCGCTGTTGGAGATCGAATCGAGGTGGCCACCGACGACGACGATCTCGTTCGGCAGTTCGTTGCCGCGCACGGTCAGGATCACCGACGGCTGTCCGCCGCAATTGCCGCAGGCGGTGAACAGTTCGGCACTGACGTCCGGCCGGCCGTTGCCCAGCGCCAGCCACGTGTCGCGGATCCACAGCGCCGCGCTGTTGCCGTGCGTGCTGGCGTAATAGCGGTTCGGCCAGGCCGTCGACAGGTGCTGGATGGTGCCGCGGATGTTGGCTTCCTGCACCAGCGGCAGCCACGGCGCGACCGTCGCCGCATTGTCGATGCCGTAGTCGGCGGCGGCCTTCGTGCGCATCGCCTTGGCGGATTGCTCGTGGCTCAGGAAGGCCTCGGCCTCGGCGCGGCTGGCGAAGGCGAAGAAGCCGCCGCAGCGCCGTTCGCGTTCGTGGATGCCGTGGCTGATCTCCGGCAATTGCCACGCCCGTGCTTCGGCGATCACCAGGTCGTTGCCGAGGCTGTCACGTCGCTGCGCAAGCGGCCTGGCGTGCGTCTTGACGCCCCCTTCGTACAGTCTGCGCGAGGTGACGAGGAAGACCTTGGCGAACGGGTCTTCCTGGCGGGCGGATGACAGGTGGTGGAGCGCATCGTGCGTGGCCGGAACCGCCTCCGGCCTGGCCCCCGTCGCGTCGCGCGGCAGCCGTTGACCGTGTGCGAGGCCGGCGAACCCGAGGGCCAGCCACGTGGAGGCGGCGATGATGAGGTCACGACGTGACATCGACTCCCTCCTGTCAGCGCATGGCAGCGAAGATCAGCGCGGCGCCAGGGGTTGCGCGCCGTTGCGCCGGACCAGCGGCATCAGGTACTGGCGGACCTGCGGGAACACCACGTCCAGGCGTGAGTACCAGTCGCGGTTGCCGGCGTTGCCGAGGTCGCCGCTGTTCGAGCACGCGGCATCGCCGCCGTACAGGCCGCCGCGCAGGCGGTAGCGGCCGTCGACACCCACGGTGAACAGGCCGGAACCGCTGCTGCCGCCTTCGGTCGTGCCGCTCAGCCAGCCGACGCCATGGTTGACGCTGTCGCTGGCGGCGGGAATCTGGCGGCCGAACGACACCTTCTTGGCGTCGCCCCTCGGATGGTGGATGGCGACCACGTCGCTGTTGGGTGCCATGACCGTGGCATCCCAGCCGGCGAATGTCGCGATGGCCGGCGCCGGGCTGCGCAGGCGCAGCAGCATCGCATCGGTGTTGGGGTCGAAGAACAGCACGTCACCGCCGCCCGACAGCGTGGTCCTTGGCGTGGACACGCCGCTGTTGCAGGCGGTGGCTTCGTAGTTCCAATGCGTGCTCAGCGTGGCCGCGACCTTCTGCCGGTCCTGCACCGGCACACCGCTGCCGCCACCGGCGAAGCAGTGGTTGGCGGACCAGAACAGCGGCACCTGCGTCGCCGGGTCATTGTCGTTGAGCAGGGTGCCGGTGCAGATGTAGCTGCCGAACACGGTGCCGTTGCTGTTGAACAGGTTGAACGTCATGTGCGCGACTGCGTTCTTGGCCGCGACGAACTCACTGCCCAGCGTGCCCACCCGGCAGGCGGTGTCGATGTTGCACGAGCCTGATTCGCCAATCTTCTCGAGGATCTTGAAGTCGCGCCGGCTGTTGGTCAGCAGGTGCGAGAGTTCCGGCACCGCCACGCGGACGCCGCGCGTCGGGGCGCCAGCCGGCAGGTAGAGTTCGATCGTCTGGGTTTCGCCATCGGTGGGCGGTGTCCAGTAGAGGCCATTGACGGTCGACGCCGCGATCTCGCCGGCCGTCACCAGCAGGATGTCGCCCAGCGGCCGTTCCGAGCCGCGCAGGCGCATTTCGGCCCCGGCGGGCAGGCCGTCGAACTTCAGTCCGACGCGCAGGCCCATCGCCACCGGCGAGGTGACTTCGAAGGTCGCGACCTGGCCGCCGCCGGGCGCTGCCGTCCAGTGCAGGACGGGGCGCGAAGCCCCGCCGGCCTGTTCGCGTGCCGCCGTGCGCCCGATGCCGATCTGGAGCGGCCCGGGATGTCCGCCGGCCCCCGCCTTGTTGGCATCGTCCAGGTCCGCGACGCGCCGCGCCGACAGCTCGCCGTAGCGCAGGCGTGCCGCGGGCCGGGTGGACGAGGCATCCCGCGCGCGCCAGGCCACCTTGACGGCCGGTGCGGTGCGGCTGGCCTCGGCATCGGTGCGATCCAGGGCAACTCGCTGCGTCGGGCCGGCAGCCAGCACGAAGGCCGGGGCACACAGCAGGCAGGCCAGCAGGGCGGCGGGGAGCATCGGTGGGTGGCGTGTCATCTCGTGTCCTTCCCTGCGTTCCGGCGCGGATCGCCGGCCGCGCGTGCGTGGCGGTGGCCGGCTGCCGCCATCCTACCGCGAGCGCGCCGGAAGGAATCCGCCCGGCCGGCGGATTCCACCCGCGACGCGGCGCTCAACCCTTGGCCGCGTCCTTGGCTGCGTCCGCGGCCGGCTTCGCCGGCTGCACGGTGGCCGCCGCCGGCACCTGCCAGCCGCAGGTCTTGCCCTCGTTCTGCTGCTTCAGCCAGTCCTGCAGCGGCGCGAAGTACTCGAGCACCGCCGAGGCGTCCATCTGTTCGCCCCCGGTGAGCTCCTTCATGGTCTGCTGCCACGGCTGGCTGTTGCCCTTGGACAGCATCGCCCAGAACTTCTCGCCTGCGGCCTTGTTGCCGGCGAAGCTGCATTCGTACAGCGGGCCCTGGTAGCCGGCCGCATCGCACAGTGCCTTGTAGAACTGGAACTGCAGCACGTGCGAGAGGAAGTAGCGCGTGTATGGCGTGTTGCCGGGCACGTGGTACTTGGCACCGGCGTCGAAGAACTCCTCGCCGCGTGCGGTGGCCGGCGCGACGCCCTGGTAACGCGCCTTCAGGTCCCACCACGCTTTGTTGTAGTTGTCGGGCGTGATGGAGCCGTCGAACACGCCCCAGCGCCAGCGGTCGATCATCAGGCCGAACGGCAGGAACGACACCTTGGCCAGCGCCATGCGCATCTGGTTGTTGATCACCGCTTCGCGGCTGGGTTGCTGGCTGCCGACCAGGCCGATCGACTGCAGGTACTGCGGCGTCATCGCCAGCACGATGGTGTCGCCGATCGCCTCGTGGAAGCCGTCGTGCGCGCCGTTCTGGAACAGCGGCTGCTGCTTGTTGTAGGCGAGGTAGTAATAGACGTGCCCCAGCTCGTGGTAGATCGTGGTGAAGTCTTCCTCGTTGGGCTTGATGCACATCTTGGTGCGCACGTCCGGCGACTTGCCGTCGGCGCCGCCCATGTTCATGTCCCAGGCGCTGGCGTGGCAGACCACGTCGCGGTCGCGCGGCTTGATGAACTGGGTCTTCTGCCAGTAGCCCTCGGGCAGCTTGGGCATGCCCAGCGAGGTGTAGAACTCCTCGGCCTGGCGCGTCATCTGCTTCGCGCTCTCCAACTGCGCGTCGCGCGCCACCTCGACCCGGCGGTCGGTGTCGATCAGCGCGTTCTCGCGCGCCAGCCGTTCGTTGAGCGTGGCCTGGTACTTGCGCTCCAGCGCGCCGGAAATGTCGAGGTCGCCGGCCTGCTGCTCGCTGTACGGCGCCAGGATGTCCCACAGGTTGCCCCAGTCCTGCTGCCACATGTTGCCCATCAGGTGTGCCGGCAGCAGGCCGCCCTCGAGCGAGGCCTTGCCCGGGTACTGCGACTCCAGGCGGGTCCGTGCGTAGCAGTGCAACTGTTCGTACAGCGGCTTGACCTGGCCCCACAGGCGATCGGTCTCGGCCGCCAGTTCGGCCGGGGTCATGTCGTAGCCGGCGCGCCACATCTCGCCGGCGTCGGCGTAGCCCATCTCCTTCGCGCCTTCGTTCACCAGCGACACGAAGCGGCTGTAGTCCTCGCGCATCGGCTGCGAGATGGTGTGCCAGCCCTGCCAGGCATCCAGCTGCGCGTTGTAGTCGCGGCTGGTGCGCAGCACGTCCTCGAGTTCGCCAAGCTGGCGGCAGCTCTTGGCATCGCCGGCGACCTTGCAGTACGAGCCGGCGCCGTACATGCCTTCCATCTTGGTCGCGATGCGGGTCAGCTCGGCCAGCTTGGCCGGATCCTTCGGTGCCGGCATCGACGTGCCGAGCTTGAGCAGGGTGATCGCGCGCGCCGTCTCGGGCGACATCTGCTGACCCTCGAAGCGCTTGGCCTGCTCGATCCAGCTGTTCAGCGACGACAGGAACTTCTCGTTCGACTTGGCCGCCAGCAGCTGGCTGTCGTCGTTGATGTAGGTGTTCGACAGCCACTGCGCGGCGGTCAGCTCCGGGTACATCGCCTTCAGCTCGGCGTTGACGCGGGCGATGAACTGGTCGGCGGTCTCGGTGCTCGCCGGCGTCGTGGCCGTGGCGGCGCCGGAGTCGGGCGTGGCGGTGGGTTCGCGCTTGCAGGCGGACAGGGCGAGGCTCGCGGCGACGGCGAGGACGAGCAGGGTCTGGCGCTGGCTCACGTGGAATTCCTGGCGGGACGGTTGCGGTGACCGCAGGCTAGAGCGGCACCGGGGCCGCCGCAAGTGCGGACGGTCCGGTGGCGGAGGCGGGCGTGGCTCAGCGCGACGGCAGGCGCAGCCGGCGTTCGGCGTCGATGAAGCCGCGTTCGGCCAGCCATCGCCACGCCGCGTCGGCGTCACGTTCGAAGTACGCGCGCGCGCTGCCCAGGCGGAACGTGTAGCCCCAGGCATCCATGTCGGACAGGATGCGCTCGCGGCCGACGCCGGGCAGGGCGTCGCCGAGCAGCGCCTGCAGCAGGCACACCGCGTCTTCTTCCTCGACCGAATCGGTGGCGTCGGTGTGCACGCCCTGGCGGCGTTCCGGAGGCAGCACGATCAGGTGCGCGGCTTCGTGCAGCAGCGAGTGCACGGGCGTGTCGGCGCGCGCATGCACGGTGCTGCCGATCAGGCCGGCTTCGGCGTCGCCCCAGTAGCTGCCGGGAATCGGAGCATCGTCGGCGACGGGCTGCAGCTGCAGCGCGTAGCGCGCGAGCAGGGCGGCGGCATCGGCGAAGGCGATGTCGCGTAGCAGGAGGACGCTGTCGTGAGGCGGGAGCTGGCCTTGCGGACTCATGGGGGCGTGCCTGGGGTGGTCGTCGCGTGGCAGCCCTCACCCCATCCCTCTCCCGCAAGCGGGAGAGGGGACGCCGGTGCCGAGCGGTCGTCACTCCGGCGGCATGCTCGCGCCGGCAGTTGCGCCCGCTGCGGACGATCCGACCTTCAGGCCGTCGCCGGCCGGCCGTCGGGCAGGGCGACCGAGATGTCGAGCACGTCGTGCTCGCCATCCTTGACCAGGTCGACCTTCACCGCGTCGACGTCGACGCTGACGTACTTGCGGATCACTTCCAGCAGCTCGCGCTGCAGCAGCGGCAGGTAGTCGGGCGCGCCGCGGCTGGTGCGTTCCTGCGCGACGATGATGCGCAGGCGGTCCTTGGCGATCGCGGCGGTGTTCTGCTTGGGCTTGAGGAAATCGAACAATCCCATGGTCAACCCCCGAAGAGCTTGCTGAAGAAGCCCTTCTTGTCGGCCTGGGTGAAGCGCATCGGCCGGTCTTCGCCGAGCAGGCGGGCGACGGCGTCGTCGTAGGCCTGGCCCGCGTTCGACTCGCCGGCGAGGATCACCGGCTCGCCCTTGTTGGAGGCATCCAGCACGTCCGGCGACTCGGGAATGACGCCGAGCGTCTTGATCCCCAGCACTTCCTCGACGTCGGTGATCGACAGCATTTCGCCCTTCTCCACCCGCGCCGGGTTGTAGCGCGTCAGCAGCAGGTGTTCCTGCACGCGCTCGCCCGCCTCGGCCTTGCGCGTCTTCGACGCCAGCAGGCCGAGGATGCGGTCGGAGTCGCGCACCGAGGAGACTTCCGGGTTCACCACCACCACCGCGCGGTCGGCGAAGTACATCGCCAGGAACGCGCCCTTCTCGATGCCCGCCGGCGAGTCGCACACGATGTAGTCGAAGCCCTCGTCGGCGATGTCCTTGAGCACCTTCTCCACGCCTTCCTTGGTCAGTGCGTCCTTGTCGCGGGTCTGCGAGGCGGCCAGCACGTACAGCGTGTCGAAGCGCTTGTCCTTGATCAGCGCCTGCTTGAGCGAGGCTTCGCCCTGGACGACGTTGACGAAGTCGTACACCACTCGGCGCTCGCAGCCCATGATCAGGTCGAGGTTGCGCAGGCCGACGTCGAAGTCGATCACGGCGACTTTCTTGCCGCGGCGCGCGAGGCCATTGGCAAGGCTGGCGCTGGTGGTGGTCTTGCCCACGCCGCCCTTGCCCGAGGTGACTACGATGATTTCTGCCAAAACACGTCTCCTGTGGTGTGCCGCCGTCACTCGAGTGCGGCGATCTTGAGTTCTTCGTTGTCCAGCCAGACCTGCACCGCCTTGCCGTGCAGGTCCTTCGGGATATCTTCCAGCACTTTGTAGTGACCGGCGACGGCGACCAGTTCGGCATGGAAGGCGCGGCAGAAGATGCGCGCCTTGTCGTTGCCCTGGGCGCCGGCCAGCGCGCGGCCCCGCAGCGGGCCGTAGATGTGGATCGAACCGTCGGCGATGACCTCGGCGCCGGCACCGACCTGGGCCAGCACGGTGAGATCGCGGTGCTCGGCGTAGACCTGCTGGCCCGAGCGCACCGGCACGGCCTGGATCATCCCGGGCGAGGGCGTACGCGCGGCCGGGGCGGGCGCGGGCGCGGGGGCGGCACGGGCCGGGGCCGGGGCCGCAGCCGGCGCCGCTGGCGCGGGCTCGGCGGTGCCTGCCGCGGCCTCGTACTGGGCGCGGAACTTGGCCAGCAGCGGCAGGCCGACCTCGACCGCCAGCTTCTCGTTGTCGCTGCTGCCGTAGGCGAGGGCCACCGGCAGCACGCCTGCATCGCGCAGGGCGGCGAGCAGGGCGCGCACGGTCGCGGGGTCCGGGGTGGCGGCGAGGCCGCCGAAATCGACGATCACCGCGGCACGCGCGAACAGCTTCGGCGCGCGGGAGACGCGGTCGCGCATCTCGCCGGCCAGGCGCTCGACGTCGAGCGTGCGCACGCGCAGGTTGGCGATGCCGACCTGGCCGATCTTGAGTTCGCCGGCCTGCTCGAAATCCATGGCCGCGTTCATGCGTTGCCGGCCTCGGCGACGGCGACGGCGACGGCGATGCGCGGGCGCGACAGCCACGGTTCGTCGGGCAGGGCGTCGCCGTAGGTGTCACGCACCCAGGCGTAGCTGCACAGGTCCTTGGCCATCATCGAGGCGCGGATGCCGCTCTCGGGCATCACGTGCTGGCCGATCTCGCGGAAGCCGAAGCTGCCGTGGAACAGGCGCACCGGGTCGGCGTCGTGCTCCAGGAACACCTCGCAGGCCAGTTGCGGGTAACGCAGTTCGGCATGGCTCTGCGCGTCGGCGTAGAAGGCGCGGCCGACGCCGCCGCCGCGGCGGCGACTGGAGACGACGATGCGGTCGATGTAGAAGAACCGCGCGCAGTGCTCGCGGAACCAGCGGAAGTTGCTGCTGTCGTGGTCGGCATCGGAGCCGAAGCCGACCAGGAAGCCGGTGAGCGTGCCGTCGCGCTCGGCGACGCGGAAGTACTCGGCGGTGTCGAAGAACTTGCGGAGACGGGCCGCGTCCAGCGGCAGGATCGTCGGGCCAGCGGCATTGTTGAGGGCGAGGATGGAATCCAGCTCGTGCTCGCGCACGTCGCGGATGACGATCGACATTCCTGACTCCAGAAAGCGGTGGTCGACTGCGGGCGCGGCCACCATTCGGCAAACGGCCGTGGCCCCGTGCACAGGCCACCACGGCGACGTTGCGGATTATCGCATGCCCTCCGCCGCCGGGGCGACCATGGCGCCCGGCCATGGCGGCGGCCGAGGGGGTCGCAGGCATGACTTCCGAGGGGGCCGCCGGCGCGCGAATGGGCCTACCATGGCGCCATGCTGTCGCGCCTCGACCACGCCCGCATGCTGCGCTACGCCGGCCTGTTCACCTGGGCGGTGATGCTGTTGCCGCTGCTGCTGCTGTCGCGGCCGGCCGAGGCCGACGAGATCGCCTCCGCGGTCGAGGCGCGCTGGCAGGCCTGGCTGGCCTGGGCCCTGTTCGGGTTCAGTTTCGCCTGGCTGACCCGGGCCCTGGATTCGCGTCGCGTCAGCGTGCCCGACTACATGCTGCTGGCGCTGATGATCGGCAGCGCGGTGGCGCTGAGCTACTACAGCAACAGCGGCCTGGGCGTGCTGCTGCTGATGGTCGCCGCCTGCGTGCTGCCGTGGCTGCTGCCGCTGCCGATGAGCATCGCCGCGCTGGTGGTCAGCGTGCTGGTCGTGATCCCGGTGTACCAGCGCGCGCTGGGCTTCTCGCTGGTCGAGGCGGTGATGCAGTCGATGCTGTACGCCGGCTTCAACTGCTTCGTCTTCGCGACCGGCTACGTGGCCCGCCAGCAGGTGCTGGCACGCGATGAGCAGCGTCGGCTGAACGCCGAGCTGCGCGCCACCCGGGCGCTGCTCGCCGAAAGCGTGCGCGTCAACGAGCGCACCCGCATCTCGCGCGAGCTGCACGACCTGCTGGGCCACCACCTGACCGCGCTCAGCCTGAACCTGGAGGTCGCCAACCACCTGGTCACCGGGCAGGCGCAGGAGCACGTGACCCAGGCGCACACCCTCGCCAAGCTGCTGCTGAGCGACGTGCGCGAGGCGGTCAGCCGCCTGCGCGACGACGACGCCATCGACATGCGCGCCACCCTGCTGCCGCTGGCCGACAACGTGCCGGGCCTGCGCATCGACATGGACATGCCGCGCACCTTCCTGGTCGACGATGCCGAACGCGCGCACGTGCTGCTGCGCTGCACCCAGGAAATCATCACCAATACCGTGCGCCATGCCGAGGCCACGATGCTGCGCCTGCGCTACCGCATGGACGGCGACGACGTGGTGCTGGAGGCGCGCGACGACGGCCGCGGCGCCGAACTCGCCACCGCCGGCAACGGCCTGCTCGGCATGCGCGAACGACTGGCCGCGCACGACGGCACGCTGCAGGTCGAGACTGCCCCCGGGCAGGGTTTCCTGGTGCGGTTGCGGTTGCCGATGGAGGGGGGCGTGATCGCCGAGCAGCCCCTGCAGGCGACCCCGGCCGGTGCTTCCCCGCGGCCGCAGGCCGCGTCGTCCCGCCCAACCGCCGTGGAGGCGCCATGATCCGTATCTTCCTGGTCGACGACCAGACCCTGGTCCGCCAGGGCATCAAGTCGCTGCTGGCCCTCGACGGCGAAATGGAAGTCGTGGCCGAGGCCGCCGACGGCAAGCAGGCGATCGAGATGATCCCGCAGGTCGGCCCGGACGTGGTGCTGATGGACATGCGCATGCCGGTGATGTCCGGGCTGGAGGCGCTGCAGGCGCTCAGCCGTGCCGACGCGCTGCCCCCGACCATCATCCTGACCACCTTCGACGACGACCAGCTGGTGCTGGCCGGCATGAAGGCCGGGGCGAAAGGCTACCTGCTCAAGGACGTGTCGCTGGAACAGCTGGTGGGCGCGATCCGGGCGGTGGCGGGCGGCGGTTCGCTGGTGCAGCCGGCGGTCACCCAGCGCCTGCTCTCGGGGCTGGAGCACATGCGCAACGAATTCGTCAGCCTCGACCGCCCCGACCCGCTGACCGACCGCGAGACGGAGATCCTGCGCCTGATGGCCGGCGGCTTCTCCAACAAGGAGATCGCCAACTCGCTGGGCGTGGCCGAGGGCACGATCAAGAACCACGTCTCGAACATCCTGTCCAAGCTCGGGGTCCGTGACCGCACCCGGGCGGTCCTGAAGGCGTTCGAACTGCAACTGGTCTGACCCCGACAGGATGTTCCGGGCCGGTGCAGCGCACCGGCCGTTCGTCGGCACGCGCGGCATGCCGCGCAAGCAGTGCCTCCTCACCCAGCCCGCCGCGGCGCGGCGGGCGTTTGCCGGCGGCACGAGGCGGTGCCTCGTGAGCGCCGCCGGCTCACCCTGTCGAAGCTGGGCGTGCGTGACCGGACGCGGGCGGTCCTCAACGCGCTCGAACTGCAACTGGTCTGACCGACAGGATGTTCCGGGCCGGTGCAGCGCACCGGCCGTTCGTCGGCACGCGCGGCATGCCGCGCAAGCAGTGCCTCCTCACCCAGCCCGCCGCAGCGCGGCGGGCGTTCGCGGCCATGCGAGGCAGTGCCTCGCAGGCGCCGCCCCCCGCTTGCCCACCGCGGCGTGGGGCCTTCGCGCAACGATCGTGCGAATCGACGGCCGCCTGCCTGAACGTCCATGCTGGTCGCCCGTCGGCCTGGCCACCGGCGCAGGCCGGAATCCGCGGCTCGCGGCGATGCCCCGGCGGCGCGCCCGGCCGCGGCGTCGAGCCGGCGCGGCGGGCATGGCTCGCCGGCCAGCGGGCAATCTTGCTAGGATTGCCCCCTTGCGCCTGATCTGGCTGGAAATCGGTCCTGGAGAACCCTGAATGACCCGTCTGCTCGAAATCCTGATTTCGATGGCGATCGTCGCCGTACTGTTCGTGCTTGTCGCGCTGTTCCTGCCGTCGAGCCGCACGATCACCGAGAGAATCGAGACCAACCGGCGCCAGGCCATCGTTTTCGACACCCTCAACAGCTTCCGCCGGTTCGACGACTGGAACCCGCTGGCGCTGCGCGATCCCAAGCTCAAGCTGCAGTTCTCCGGCCCCGACGCCGGCGTGGGCGCGCGCGTGGAATACGCCTCCGAGGAGAAGTCGCTGGGCAAGGGCAGCTGGGAGATCCTCGAGTCGGACCCCGACGAGCGCGTGCTGGTCGGCCTGGACAACAAGGACCGCGGCGACAACAAGCGCATGGAGTTCACGCTCAAGCCGACCGGCCGCGGTGGGCGCAACATCGAGATCACGCAGAAGTACAGCGTCGACTACGGCTGGAACCTGCTGGGCCGCTACGCCGGCCTGTACGTGCGCGGCCACGTCGGCGAGGACATGAAGCTCGGCCTGGCCAAGCTGTCGGCCATGCTGGCGTCGGTGCCGAACGTCGACTACCGCGCCGACGGCGTGAGCCTGACCAACCTCGGCGTGGTCGACCGCCCGGCGGAGGACCTGCTGGTCGTGTTCGCCGGCGCGCTCGAGCGCAACAACGAGCTCATCAAGCAGTCGATGAAGGCCAACAGCGAGTGGATCAAGCGCACGATGGATGCGAACAACCTCGAGCCTGCCGGCCCGCTGCGCATCGTGTCCACCGAACTGGGCCGCGATACCTACACCTTCGACGTGGTCCAGCCGGTGCGCCGCCGCGGCGCGGCGCCTGCCGCGGAAGGTGCCGCTGACGCCGCCGCGCCGGCGGCGACCGAGGCGCCGGCGACCGCCGATGGCGAGATGAAGATCACCATCCCCGATGGCGCGCCGGTGCAGTACGTCCGCACCGAAGCGACCCGCGCCGCGCGCGGCGAGTACGTCGGGTACATGGCCGAGCTGGAGAACGTGCGCAACGCCGTGCGTGCCTGGGCGATGACCAACGGCTACGAAGTCGTCGACCGCCCGTATGAGTTCTACAAGAACGGCATCGACGAGGCGTTCACCGAGAATGGCCAGTTCGACGTCTTCTGGACGCTGAAGAAGCAGTAACCGGCGTTCCGATGCCTGCTGTTCCCGCGCGCCGCATCCCCGGATGCGGCGCGCGGCGTTTGGGAGCCTGATCCGATGAACCCTTCCGCCTTGCCGTGGACGTCGCGCGTGCTCGCCGCCGCGGGCGCGGTGCTGGCCGCGGCGTCGGTGGCGCTGTCGGCGTACGCCGCGCACGGCGCGGCGGCCGAGGCGCAGCCGCAGCTGCAGCTGGCGGCACTGTTCGGCTTTGGCCATGGATTGGCACTGGCTGCGCTCGCACGCGGACCGGCCCGGCGCCTGCTGGCGCGCGCGTCACTGGTCCTGCTGCTGGTCGGCACGCTGCTCTTCTCCGGCGCCCTGGTCGCGAAGTACGCCTTCGCGGGTTCGTCGGCGCCGGCGCCGTTCGGCGGCAGCCTGCTGATCGTCGGCTGGCTGCTGTACGCCATCGACGCGCTGCGCGGCTGACCCCCGCCGCGGCACGCGCGTGGATTCGCGGCCTGCGACCCCCTGGCCCGTCGCGACCGCCGGTGTCGATTTGCTGGCGCGCGCGATCCTGTCCCGGCCATAGCGTTGGCAAGGCCGCGCCGACGATCGTCGGCCGGGTCGAGGTGGCGATCGGCAGCACGCGGCTGCGCCCCGGTACCCCGGGGCGGATCGCCGATGTCGCCGTTGCGGCGAGCGCCGTGACCCGCCGCCCCCAGGACTGAACCGCGCGCGGGCTTCAGGCGCGCAGCGACATCCGCACCAGGGTGTCGTCGTGCACCACGTAGTGGTGGTAGAGCGCCGCCAGCGCGTGGATCGCGACCAGCCAGTAGCCGGCGAGGGCGATGCCCTCGTGCCAGGATTCCAGCGGCTCCACCAGGCCGGGCTGCGCGGCAATCAGGCGCGGCAGTTCCCAGCCGGGCAGGGAGGGCGCGGCGCCGTCGGCATTCAGCAGCAGGTAGCCGAGCACCGGCATCGCCAGCAGCAGGCCGTAGAGGGCGAAGCTCATCGCCGCGGCGAGCGCACGCTGCCAGGCCGGTGGCTGCGGCCGGATCGGCGGCGCCGGCGAGACCAGCCGCAGCAGGAGGCGGCCCCAGGTCAGGGCAAAGACCGACATTCCCAGGAAGTAGTGCGTGGTCTTCATCGCGGCGCGCGCGTCACTGCCGCGCGGGAAGAGCCCGCGCAGTTCCATCGTCGCGTAGACGCCGACCAGCAACAGCAGGGTGAGCCAGTGCAGTGCAACCAGCGCGGGGCGGTAACGGGTCGGCCGGGAATCGTGCATGGCGGGGGCCTGCTGCGTGGGGGGGCAGTGTTCGCCGCCACGATGCGCCGCGACATTGATCCAGCGCAAGTGGGCGGGAACCGGCTCGCCGCGGTTCAGGCGGCGTTTGCCGGCGGCCCGTCAAAGCGCCAATGCCAGGGTTCGTACACGATGCCGTGCGGGTTGTCGCGCGGGTAGCTCATGTGGAAGCCGTGCGCGCCCGCGTTGGCCGCAAGCCAGGCGAAGGCGGGCGTGGCCTCGAACGTCGCCTCGGCCGGCGGCTCGCCGGGGGCCCCGATGTCCAGTGCCTGGCCACCGTGGTGCTCGCTGAAGCCCGGCGCGGCATTGACGGTGAGGATCTCGTCCACGCGCAGGCCGCGCGCGCGCTTGCGCGCGAAGATGCCCAGCTGGTAGTCGTGGCTGCGATAGCCGGAGATCGCCTCCAGCACCACGCCCCCGGCCCTTGCCGCGGCCTGCAGCCGCTGCCAGGCGCGAGCGGCGTCACGACGCAGCCACAGCGGCCGGCGATAGCGGTCGAAGCCGGCGAGCGCGAGCGCGGCCGGCTCGGCGACGAGCGCCAGCCCGGTGCGCGCGGCATAGTCGTCGGCATCGATGTCGAGCGAATGCAGGCGCTCCTCGATGCGATGCAGGGGCAGGACCGCATCCGCCGCGGCCGGCGCGCGCATCGGCGACGGCAGGTCCTGCAGCGCGTCCAGCGCCGGCCCGATGCCGGCCGCGTGCTGCCAGCGCGGCACCAGCGGCATCAGGCCCTCCGGCAGGTCCGCGGCGAGGTAACGCCCGTCGTGCTTGCGCCGCAGCACGTGCGCCGCGCGGGCGAGGATGCGCGCGTCGAGGTTGCCGCGCGCGCGCAGCAGCCAGGCCGGCCACAGTTCGACCTCGGCGGTGTTGAGCAGGGTGTCCCGGCGACGCTGCATCCGCGCAGCTTAGCGACGCGGCGTTGCCGCGGCCAGTTGGCGCAGGTGGTCGAGCAGGTCGCGCGGTCGTTCGGGGCTGAGCAGGATCAGCTTGCCGTCGCGCTGCGGCAGCACCAGCACGCGGTCGCGGGCGGTCAGCAGGCAGAAGGCGCGGCTGCGGTTGCGCAGCAGGAAATGGCCGGCGCGGAAGTAGGGCAGGTCGTAGCCGTTGAGCTTGAGCCGGGGCGCGTATTCGGTGTGCTCGGCGAGATCGACGATCCGCGCCTGCGCCAGGTCCAGCGCATCGACGTCGACGTTGCGCGTGTAGAACGTCGCCGCGACCTTGAGCGTGCGGCCGTCGACCACGATCCGGCGGCGCCTCAGCAGCAGCGCCAGCGGCACCAGCAGCAGCAACAGGAACAGCGGGCCGAGCAGCCAGCCCGGTGTCGGCATCCGGATCGGTTCGGGGAGCAGCAGGGCGGCGACGACGCACACGGGGAGGCCCACCAGCACCAGCCAGGCGGCGCGGTGCAGCGGCGGCAGGGGGAAGTTGCGGCTACTCATGTCCGTGCCCCTTGATCCAGTTCGCCACGTCGTCGAGAAGGGTGGCGTCGACGTGCCCGGCGGCCTCGTAGTCGGCGGGCGAGCCCGGCCCCTCGCCGGCGATGCCGAGGTGGCTCAGCGCGGGATAGGCCTGCAGCCTCACCCGCGGCGACTGCGCCAGCGCCCGCTGCCAGCCACGCCAGTCGGCGTCGGTGACCTGGATGTCGCGGCCACCGTGCAGCACCAGCAGCGGCTTGCCGAGCGCGTGTGCGTCGGCGACCGGATCGACCGCTTCGATGCTGCGCCAGTAGGTGCTGCTCTGGCCCAGCGGCGCCTCCGCCGCGGGCACGTCCTCGCCGGCGCGCAGCCGGGCGATGCCGGCCTCGAGCCGCGCGATCGCATCGCGTTCGGCAGCGGAGACCGTGCCATCGCGCGCGGCCATGGCCGCGACCTGTTCGACCAGCACGTCCAGCAGGGGCCGCGAGGGCGAGGCGAACAGGATCGCGCCCGCGCTGCCCGGCGCACGCGCGGCGATCCGTGGCGCCAGCATCGCGCCGAGGCTGTGGCCGAACACGAACACGCGCTCGGGATCGATGCCGGGCGTGGCACGCAGCGCGGCCAGCGCGGCGACCGCGTCGTCGGTGGTTTCGGCATCGACGCCGAAGTCGCCGTGGGCGTAATCCTGCGGGCGGGCACGACTGCGCTTGTCGTAGCGCAGCACCGCGATCCCGCGCGCGGCGAGGCCGTGCGCGATGTCGAGGAACGGGCGATTCGGGCCGAGCGTCTGGTCGCGGTCCTGCGGGCCGGAGCCGTGCACCAGCACCACGGCCGGGAACGGGCCCGCGCCCGCCGGGAGCGACAGCGTGCCGGGCAGGGCGCGCTCGCCGTTGCCGACGGCGAAGGGCTGCTCGCGCACGCCTGCGGGCGCGGCGGGTGCGGGCGCCGCCACCGCCGCGGTCGGCTGCAGCTGCAGGCCGGCGATCCGGTCCTGCGCGTCGAGCGCGACGATGGCGTTGAGCGTGCCCTGCGCATGGCGCAGCGGGATCGTGACCACCCGCAACGGACCGCGCGTGGCCAGCGTCGGTTCGCCGCGGCCCTGCGCGGCGCCCAGTTGCGCGGGCAGCGCGGTCCACACGCGGGCCAGGCCGTCCGCATCGATCGCCGCCTGCGCCTGCGGCGTGAGGGTGTCGACGATCGCCTGGTACTCGCCGGCGTCGAGCCGGTCGAGCGTGCGCACGGCGATCGCGATCGCCGGGTCGACGTCGTGGTCGGCGGCCGCGAGCGGCGCCGCCAGCGCCAGCGCGAACGCCAGCGCGAATGCGCGCAGGCGGCGCGGGCCGTCACGACGCATCAGCGCGCCTGCTGGTCGTCTTTGGCAGGGCTGAAGTACAGGCCCGCCACCTGGCCGGCGGCGTCGATCGCCACCAGGGCTTCGATCGCGCCCTGGGCGCGCTGGATGCGATACACCACGAGGGTGTTGCCGTCGCGTTGCGACACCTGCGGCTCGCCGCGCGACTGCACCGGGCCGGCGGCCTCGAGTTGCGCCTGCACGCCGGCGAGTTGCGTGGCGCTCAGCCCGGCCTTCATCTGCGCGTTGAAGTCGGCGGTGGCCGCGGCGTAGTCGCCGGCGTCGAGCCGGTCGAGCAGGGCGCTTGCGGTGGCGACGGCGCTCTTGTCGTCGGCAGCGGCCGGGAACGCGCTGGCGGCACCCAGGCACAGGGCGAGGAGAAGGGAAGTGGTCCTGTTCATGTCATTGCTCCTTTTTGAACACGAGGGTAGGTGAAGAGATGGTCGGCGTCGCGTGCACGAGGTTGACCAGTTCCCATCCGGCCTTGCCGTGCTTGTCGAGCTCCGCCTGCAGGGCGTCGTGCTTGAAGCCGCCCATCAGCCCGGTCTTCAGCTCGACGACGAGATAGGTCCAGCGTTTGTTCATGTGTCCTCCTCCTCTCTTGGTGTGGCGTGCGAGCCCGGCAGCCGCCCGGCCTTGCGCAGCGCGTCGCGCAGCACGTATTCGATCTGCGCGTTGAGGCTGCGCAGCTCGTCGTCCGACCACTTCTGCGCCGCCGCCAGCACGTCGGCGCTGATGCGCAGGGGATAGGCCTTCTTCTCGGCCATCGCCTCAGCGCCCCCGCTCGCCGCGGCGCAGGCGCAGCACCATCGACAGCGCCAGCGCGTTCACCGCGACCACCATCAGGATCGCCACGGTCGCGATGCGGCCCTCGTCGGCAGCCGCCCAGTACAGTCCCGCGGCGCCGAGGAACATGCTCAGCGCGATCAGCGCCCAGTGCAGGGCGACGATCCTCGCCAGCGGACCTGTGACCCGCGCGTACCAGGCGGCGATGCCCAGGGCGGGCATCGCGCCGATGGCGACCAGCAGGGGCGCGAACAGCTCCATCCCCCGCTCAGTACAGCGAGCCGGTGTTGACGATCGGCTGCGTGCCGCGGTCGCCGCACAGCACCACCAGCAGGTTGCTGACCATCGCCGCGCGCCGCTCCTCGTCGAGCTTCAAGGTGCCGCTCTTCTCCAGCTCGGACAGCGCCATCTCGACCATGCCCACGGCACCGGCGACGATCCGCGTGCGTGCCGCGATCACCGCGTTGGCCTGCTGCCGCTGCAGCATCGCGTGGGCGATCTCGGGCGCGTAGGCGAGGTGGCTGATGCGCGCGTCGACCACGTCCACGCCGGCGGCGGTGAGGCGCTCGTCGAGCTGTTCCTTCAGCCGGTCGGAGACTTCCTGCGGATGGCTCCGCAGCGAGATCTGCCCGTCCTCGTGCTGGTCGTAGGGATAGCTGGTGGCCATCGCGCGCAGCGCCGCTTCGGACTGGATGTGCACGAAGCTCTCGTAGTCGTCGACGTTGAACACCGCTTCGGCCGAATCGACCACGCGCCACACGATCACCGAGGCGATCTCGATCGGCGAGCCGTCGAGCTCGTTGACCTTGAGCCGCCCGCTCTCGAAGTTGCGCACGCGCAGGCTGACCTTCTTCTTGCTGAAGAAGGGGTTGTTCCAGCGCAGGCCGGCGTCCTTCACCGTGCCCACGTACTTGCCGAACAGGGTCAGCACGGCGGCCTGGTTCGGTTCGACCATGTACAGGCCGACCAGGCCGAACAGCGCGAGCGCGCCGATGACGAAGGCCGCGAGCAGGGCCGGCACGCCACCGTCGCCGCCCAGGGCCTGGAACAGGCACCAGGCCGCGGCGAGCAGGAGCGCGATCAGCACCAGCAGGGTCGGGATGCCGGGCAGCGAACGGACGTGGTTTTCCTTCATGTCATGTCCTCCGGTGGATTCAGTGGCGCGCCAGCGCGAGGCCGGCGGCGAGCGCGACCGCGGATGCCAGGAACAGGCCGGTGATGAGGCCGACCGCAGGCTGCGGCCAGCGGCGTTGGATGGAGCGGGCGATGTGGAGCATGGCGGTGGTTCCTGGCGTGGCTGCGAAGGCAGCGGTTAATTGATATCAAAATGATATCAACTTGTAAAGGGGTGGCGGCGGGCCGGTCGATACACTGTCGCCTTCCTCCTGTCGGCGCCCCCCATGACCCAGCTCGGTACCCCCCTGTCTCCGTCCGCCACGCGCGTCCTGCTGCTGGGCTCCGGCGAACTGGGCAAGGAAGTCGCCATCGAACTGCAACGGCTGGGGGTCGAGGTGATCGCCGCCGACCGCTACGCCGATGCCCCGGCAATGCAGGTCGCACACCGCAGCCACGTGCTGGACATGCTCGATCCGGTCGCCCTGCGTGCGCTGATCGAACGCGAGCAACCGCACCTGGTGGTGCCCGAGATCGAGGCGATCCATACCGAAACGCTGGTGGCGCTGGAGCGCGACCACGGGCAGCAGGCGGCTCCCGTCCGGGTGATCCCCACCGCGCGCGCCGCGCGCCTGACGATGGACCGCGAGGGCATCCGCCGGCTCGCCGCCGAAACCCTCGGCCTGCCGACCTCGCCCTACCGCTTCGTCGATACCGAGGCCGAGTATCGCGACGCGATCGCCGCGGTCGGCCTGCCCTGCGTGGTCAAGCCGGTGATGTCGTCCTCGGGCAAGGGCCAGAGCACCGTGCGCGGCGAGGCCGACATCGCGCCTGCGTGGGCCTACGCGCAGACCGGCGGCCGCGCCGGCGCGGGACGCTGCATCGTCGAGGGCTTCATCGACTTCGATTACGAGATCACCCTGCTCACGGTGCGCCATGCCGGCGGCACGTCGTTCTGCGACCCCATCGGCCACCTGCAGCGGGACGGCGACTACCGCGAAAGCTGGCAACCGCAGCCGATGTCGGCGCGCGCGCTGGCCCGCGCGCAGGAGATCGCGCGCGCGATCACCGACGACCTCGGCGGCTGGGGGGTGTTCGGCGTGGAACTGTTCGTGAAGGGCGACGAGGTGTGGTTCAGCGAAGTCTCGCCGCGGCCGCACGATACCGGCCTGGTCACGCTGGCCTCGCAGGATCTCAGCGAATTCGCGCTGCACGCGCGCGCGATCCTCGGCCTGCCGATCCCGGTCATCCGCCAGCTGGGCCCCAGCGCGTCCAGCGCGATCCTCGCCGAAGGACACGGGGTGCCCGTGTTCGGCAACATCGAGGCCGCGCTGCAGGCGCCGGACACCGGCCTGCGCCTGTTCGGCAAGCCGCGCGTGGCGGGGCATCGCCGCGTCGGCGTCACGCTGGCGCGCGCCACGGGCATCGACGAAGCGCGCGCGGTCGCGCGCGATGCGACCGCCGCCATTACCATCGACTGGACCTGAGCCGGCGGCGCGGAGCACATCGATGAATGGAAAGGGCGGTTACGCGGTGTTCTTCTTCCCGCAGGCGCTGGAGGTGCTGGGCGGCGCGATCAAGCCCTACCTGCAGGACAGCCTGACCGGGCCGCACGTCGCCTGCGACGAGGTCGACACCGCGGGCGGCTTCGTCGAGATGACCCTGCACGGGCGCACCCCGGAAGGCCGCGACGTGAAGCTCGAGCTGATGGTGCCCTCGAGCATGGTGCTGATGATCGTGTCCACCCAGCAGGACGGCAGTTTCGGCTTCCGTCCGCACCAGCCCGAGGTGCCGGCCACGCCCGCGCTGCCCGCCGCGCCGGCCGAACCCGCCGCGCCCGCCGCGCCCGCCGCGCCGGCGGAACCCGGCGAGCCGGGGGCAGGGGGCGCCCCGCCCTAGGCCCGGCGCACGGGCACGTGCGCAACCCCGAAGGAAGGTCTAGCATCGGTCGTGCAGGGACTGCGCACCGGGTGCGCAGGCGCTTCGGCTTGGGAACAACGGAGATGAACGGATTCTGGGTCTGGCTCCGGGAGTGCTGGGCGTTGCCGATCGGCGCGCCGGCAGAGCACCAGCGGCTGCTGGTCCACCGGCAGGTGCTCAACCTGTTTCGGGTGGTGCCCTGGTACGTCGCCTCGAACCTCTACACCGGCGGCGGCGTGTTCCTGGTGATGTGGCCGTTCGTGCGCCAGCACCGGTGGTGGCCGTGGGCGCTGCTGTTCGTGTGCAGCCACCTGGCGTGGGCCTGGCATGCGTGGTCGCGGCTGCGCGCGAGCCGCGGGCCGGGCGAACCGCCGCTGGTCATGCGCGACATGTGGGTCTCGCTGTTCTGGTGCAGCGCAAGCGCGCTCTCCTGCGGGATCGGCATCTACCTCGCCGCGCCGCTGGCCGACGACGACGGCAGCCGCCTGCTGCTGAGCGCGTACACGCCGGGCCTGATCGCCACCGGCGTCCTGGTGGGCATCACCACGCCGTTGCTGGCGTTCGCCTGGTTGCTGGTGCTCACCGTCTCCGCGCACCTGATGGTGATGCAGATCGAGTTCCTCTCGCAGGGCATGACCATCGCCCTGCTGGTGTGCTACGCGTTCATGCTGTCGGTGGCGCTGCTGTTCGCATCGCGCCTGTTCGTCAAGCGCATCGAGGCCGAACTGGCGGCCGACCAGCAGCGCGAGATCGTGGGCCTGCTGCTGCGCGACTTCGAGACCAACGCCAACGACTGGTTGTGGGAGGCGGACCGCGACGGCAGGCTGACCCGCGTCGGCGCGCGCCTGGAGCAGGTGCTGGGCGCCGCACCGGACGCGCTGTGCAAGCGCGAACTGGCCAGCCTGTTCGCGCGCGAGCGGATGCTGGTGGCCGAGAGCGACCAGGAAGTCGGGCCCGATGCGCTGCAGCGCAGCCTGCGCGCGTCGGCGGCCTTCAGCGGCGTCGTCGTCGAGGCCCAGGTCGCCGGTGTCGCCCGCAGCTGGACGCTCAGCGCCAAGCCGCTGCACGCGGCATCGGGCGAATGGATCGGCTGGCGCGGCGTCGGCAGCGAAGTCACCGATGCGCGCGCACGCGAGGCCGACGCCATCGCGCGCGAGCGCCAGCTCGACCATCTCGCCAGCCACGACGCGCTGACCGGCCTGCCCAACCGCCGTGCGTTCCTGCAGTGGGTGGAGGAGGAGGGTGCGGCGTCGGCGAGCCTGGCGCTGGCGCTGATCGACCTGGACAACTTCAAGGCGGTGAACGACACGCTCGGCCACGCCGCCGGCGACAAGGTGCTGTGCGCCGTCGCCCGCCGCCTGCAGCGGCTGTGCCGGGGCCAGGAGCGGGTGGCGCGACTGGGGGGCGACGAGTTCGCGATGCTGGTCCAGGGCGCGGACGGCGATGTGGGCGAAGGTGCGCTGCGGCAGCGGTTGCAGGCGCTGCTGGCCTCGCTGCGCATCCCCGAGTGGGTCGACGGCTTCCGGGTCGACGTGCGCGCCAGCATCGGCGTGGCGCTGCCGGCCGGCGGGCGCAGCGACGGCGGCGAGCTGCTGCGGCACGCGGACACCGCGCTCTACGACGCCAAGAACGGCGGCCGCGACACCTACCGCGTCTACCGGGTGGAAATGAGCGATCGCCTGCGCCAGCGCCTGGCGATGGTCAGCGACCTCGCCGGCGCCGCGCTCGGCGGCCAGCTGGCGCTGAAGTACATGGCGCTGCGCCGCGTCGACGATCTCGCGGTGCATGCCTACGAGGCGCTGCTGCGCTGGAACCATCCGGTGCACGGCGAGATGTCGCCGGCGCTGTTCCTGCCGGTGGCCGAGGAGTCGGGCCTGATCGACGGCATCGGCCTGTGGGTGCTCGAACGCGCCTGCCGCGACGCGCTGGCGTGGGATGCGTCGGTGAGCGTGTGCGTGAACGTGTCCGCGGTGCAGCTGGCCGACCCGATGCTGGCCGCGCGCATCGTCGGCATCCTCGAGCGCGTCGGCTTGCCGGCCTCGCGCCTCGAACTGGAGGTCACCGAAACCTCGTTCGTGAAGGACACCGCGACCGCGCGCGTCGCGCTCTCGGGATTGCGCGAGCACGGCATCGGCATCGCGATGGACGATTTCGGCTTGGGCTATTCGTCGATGGCGCAGCTGCGACTGCTGCCGTTCGACCGCATCAAGCTGGACATGTCCTTCGCCCAGGCCCTGCTCACCGAACGCGACGCCGACCTGACCCGCTCGATCATCGAATCGGTGGTGCGCATCGCGCGGGCGCGCGACGTGCCGGTCACCGCCGAGGGCGTGGAGGACGAGCGCCAGCTGCAGGCGCTGCGCGAACTGGGTTGTGCCTCGGTGCAGGGCTACCTGTTCCGCCGCCCGGCGCCGGCGGACACGCTGCCGGGCGTGGTCGGCGCCTGAGCGGCGCCGTGGATGGCCGCGCTCAACGGGCGAGGTCCACCCACACCAGGTGGTGGTCGCTGGCCTCGGCGATCGTCGCGCCGGGGGCGCCGGGCGCGGGCCAGAACACGCCGCTGCCGAGCGGGCGGAAGCCGATCGAGGGCAGCACGTAGTCCAGCCGCAGGTTGCCGACCTTCGGCCCGAAGCGGCCGGTGTCGTGCGCGTGCGCGCCGCGATGCTTCAGGTTCTCGCCGCCGTCGGCGCGCGCCGACGCCTCGGCGCCGTCGCTGCGCGGCGTGGCCATGCGCAGCACCCGCGGGTGCTCGAGCAGTTCGACGATCGCCGCGTGCTCGCCGGCGCCATCGGTCGGATCGTTGTTGAGGTCGCCGAGGATCACGAAGCGGGCATCGGCGGCGAGGCCGCCGCAGGCGCCCGCGTCGTCGCACAGCCAGGGCGCGTCCCCGGAGAGGTACTCGCGCCAGAGCCTGATCTCGTCGTGGTTGCGCAGGCCGTTGCGGTTCTCGGGGCCGTCGAAGGTCGGCGGGGTGGGATGCGAGGCCAGCACGTGCACCACGCCCAGCGGCGTGTCCACCGGCACGTCCCAGTGCGACTTCGACGACAGCCGCAGCTGCACCCAGGTCGCGTCCGGGTGCCATGGGCGACCGCTGGCCGGGTCGATGGGCCGGCGCGCGCCGGGCATCGCGCTCCACTTGAGCCGCTGGAACGTGCGCGCCGCCGCGGCGTCGATCGGATACTTCGACAGCAGCAGCATGCCGTACTGGCCCGGGTGCAGGCCGTAGCCCCAGGCATCGTTGCCGCGTTCGCGCCCGCTGCCGCCGATGCTGCCGTTGTTGTCGAGGTCGAGCCCGCTGGGCACGCCGGTGTTGACCGGCGCGAGGTAGCGGTAGGGGTAATGCAGCGCGTCGCCGCCGTCGGGCTGGGGCTGTTCGAGGTAGCGCTGTTGGAACAGGTCCGCGGCGCGGCCGGCGGGGTCGTAGTCGAATTCGTTGAGCAGCACGATGTCCGGGCGCACGCGCTGCAGCACCGCCGCGACCTGCCGCGCCTGCGCGTTGCCCAGTTCCAGCCGCCGGACCAGGCCGCCGGCGTCCTCGTCGTACAGCGACACGTTGTAGGTGGCGATGCGCAGCGGCGCGGGATCGGGCATGGCGGGGGGCGGCTCCGGGGTGCCGTGGAGGGGGACGCGGGTGCAAGCGATGGCCAGCGCCAGCACGGCGAACAGCAGGCAGGCGGATCGCAGCAGTCGGGTCATGGGGCCTCGAGCGTGTCGAAGGAACACCAGCGGCGGCCATCGAAGCCTTCCAGCGGGCGGAAATTGCGCTTGTAGTCCATCTTGTCGTGCCCGGCGATCCAGTATCCAAGGTAGAGGTGGCGGCGATGTTCGCGCGCGGCCCATGCCAGCTGGCGCAGGATCGCGAGCGTACCGAGGCCGCGTGACGCTTCGTCGGGATCGTAGAAGGTGTACACGGCCGACATCGCGTGGGCGTCCTGGTCGGTCACCGCGACCGCCAGCAGCCGCCCGTGCGCGCGCAGCTCCAGGAAGCGGGTGTCGGCCCAGCTGCCGACCAGGAACTGCTCGAACTCGTGCGCGCCGTGGTCGTCCATGCCGCCGAGCGGATGCCGCGATTTCAGATACCGTTGGTACAGCGCCAGGCGCTCGTCGTTGCGCCCGGCCGGCAGCACGCGCGCCTCGACGTCGTCGTTGCGCGCCAGGCAGCGGCGCTGGCTGCGGTTGGCGCGGAAGCCGTCCACCGGGATGCGCACCGCCACGCAGGCGCGGCAGCCGCGGCAATGCGGGCGGTAGACGATGTCGCCGGAGCGGCGGAAACCCCACTGCAGCGCCTGCGGGTAGAACTTCGCCAGCCGGTCGTCGTGCGGATCGAACACGAGGTCGCGCGCGACCCGGTCGGGCCAGTAGCCGCAGGCGTGGTCGCCGGTGTGGAACAGCCGCAGGTTGTCGTTGTTCTCGCCCATGCCGTCGTCGAGCGCCCGCCAGCGGCCAGCATACTGCGCCCGGTCGCGCCGGTTGCGAACCACCGACCCTTCCGCGGGCTGAACCGGGCGGGCGCGGCGTCAACCCGGCCGGGCGGCAGGCGTTGACAGGGCTACGGCGGCGCTGGTGCCGCAAACGAGGACACCATGAACAAGACACTCCTGTTCACCGCGACGGCGCTGGCGCTGGCGGCCGCGACCACGGCCCTGGCCGCCCAGCCGGCGGCGCAGCCGCAGCGCGCGGCCATGCCGACGCTGGACGCCAATCGCGACGGCGTGATCGACCGCGCCGAAGCGGCCGCGCATCCGCGCCTGGCGGCGAAGTTCGACCAGCTCGACCGCAATGGCGATGGCCGCCTGGACGCCAGCGAACGACCGCAGCGCAAGCACGCCCGCGAGGGCCGTCGCGGCGGCCAGGGCGGCCACGGTCGCCATGGCGGCATCGAGCGCCTGGACAGCGATGGCGACGGTCGCATCAGCCGCGCCGAGCTGCAGGCGGCGAAACCGGGGCGCGAGGGCCGCGCGCATCCGATGCTGGAGCATTTCGATGCGATCGACAGCAACCGCGACGGCCATCTCGTGCGCTCCGAAGTCCGCGCCTGGCACGAGCGCCAGCGCCCGCAGCGCGAGGCCGAGATGCGCAAGCGCTTCGACGACCGGTTCGCTGCCGCCGATCTCAACCGCGATGGCAAGCTGAGCCGGGTCGAGGTCGACGAGAAGATGCCGCAGCTGGCCAAGCGCTTCGCGTGGATGGACGAGGACCGCGACGGCTTCCTGAGCCGCGCGGAGCTGCAGCCGACGCGTCGCTGACGCGCGCGCCGCGGTTCCGGAAGGACGAAAGCCCGCGTCGCAGGACGCGGGCTTTCTGTTGTCGGCCGGGCCGTTCACCCGGCCGTGGCGCCGTGTTCAGGCGAAATGGAAGTGCGCGATGACCAGCGAGCCGATCACGATGATGTTGCTGATCATCACCCCGCTGCGGCCCCAGGTGAGGCGATAGGCAAGCAACCGCTGCTGCGCGCCAACGGGGTCGCGCCGTGCGTCGCGCGCCAGCAGCGGGTTCATCAGCCGCGGCAGCATCACCAGCAGCTGCCAGTTCATGGCCAGCAGCGCCACGGCGATCATCGCGAACGTGGTGCGCTCGTCGTGGAACAGGAAGTGGCAGGCCACGATCGCCGCGATCATCGCCAGCGACAGGCCCATGTAGCGCCATGAGAAGCGCTGCAGGCGATCGAGCTCCTCGCGGTTGTCGGCGTAGTCGAGGATGGCGCGGCGGCTGAACCAGGCCGCCACCAGTCCGCCGAGCAATCCGCCGGAGGCGGCGCCCGCGAAGCCCATCGCGAAGCGCGCGGCGAGGCTGCCGGCCAGCGACTTGGTGGCGATGCCCAGGCCCGCGGCGGCGGCGGGCTTGGTGATGCCGAGCGCGGCCGTGACGCCGACCGCGAACGCGGCCGAGGGCGCGCTGCTGCGCGCGAACTCGCTGAAGCGCGCCAGCAGGTCCTCGCGCACGCTCTGGCGCGCGCGCGAGAGGCGCTTGCGCACGGCGGCATCGGACAGGCCCAGCAGCATCGCCACCTGCTTGGAGCTCTGGCCCTCGCGGTAGTACAGCAGCAGCGCCTCGCGGCTTTCCTCGGGCAGCTCCGAGATCAGGTCGGCGGCGACGGCGTCGCGCTCGGCGTCGAGCGCCTGCTGCATCGGGCAGGAATCGGGATCGGCCGCGTGCAGGATCGCCAGCTCAGCCGCCTCGCCGTCGACCGGCCGGTTGCGGCGCCCGCGCAGGTGGTCGTGGGCGAGGTTGCGCGTGATCTGCCGCAGCCAGGGCAGGAAGCTCGACGGATTCTTGAGCCGCGGCAGGTGGTGCCAGGCCGAGAGGAAGGCTTCCTGCGCGATGTCCTCGCTGGCGGGCACGTCGCGGGTGATCGCCAGCGCCACCGCGGTCACCGCGTTCTGGCTGGCGACCACGATCCGGCCATAGGCATCGCGGTCGCCGCGCACGGCGGCGGGCAGTTCGCGCTTGATCAGCAGGTCGATCGCGTCGTTGGACATGGTCGGTCGGGCAGGGGACAGGTGCAGGCGGGACGTGGCCCGGGGGCCGGATGTGACCGGTCAGAGTGTACGCAGGACCTGCCAGTCATCGCCCTCGCGCTGGACTTCCAGCCGTTCGCGCACCGGTGCCGCGCCGTCGGCCGGGATGCTTTCGACCTCGACGGTGCCGGTGCCGGAACCATCCGTGGTGTAGCGGTCGATCCGTACCTGCGTCGCGCCGGCGGGGCAGTCCGCCGCGGGATCGGCGCCATCGACGCGGATGCAGGCCGGCGTCCCGGCCGCGGCGCGCTGCGCCAGCAGCGTCGCCAGCGCGGGCGGGGTCGGCAGGCGATGGGCGGCGTCGGCGCCGGTGGCGATCGGCAGCAGGGAGGGATCGAGCGCGGTCGGCGCCTGCGCGGCCGGCGCCGGCGCGGGCAGGTCCCAGCCGCCGGGATCGCGCAGCGGATTGAGCGCCACGGCGATCGCGACCGCGACCAGCACCAGCAGGCCGAGCTGCAGGCGCGACCGCTTTTTCGGCGAGGCCGCCCGCGCGGCGTGCCCGCCCGACGGCAGGAAGCTGTTCTGCGCGGATGGCGCGGGATCGAGCAGGCCCGCCTCGCGCAGCAGCTGCCGCGCGCGCGGCTGGTCGTCGGAGCGGATCACCCACACCTCCGCCTTCGGCCCGGCGCTGGCGCCGTCGCGGTAGCTGAAATTGCCGCGGATCGCGCTGCGGAAGCCGCGTCCGTTCTCGATCCGCACCTCGATGCCTTCGTCGCGCAGCAGCTTGGCCACGCCCTCCACGTTCTCGATCCGCGCGCTGCTGAAGACCTGGCGCATGGGTCAGCCCGTTGCCGCGGCTTGCGCGTCGACCACGCGGATCATGCCTTCCTGCGCGGTGCTGGCCACCAGCCTGCCGTCGCGGCTGAACACCTGACCGCGCGCAAGCCCGCGTGCGCCCTGCGCGCTGGGGCTGTCGATCGCGTACAGCAGCCAGTCGTCGGCACGGAACGGGCGGTGGAACCACAGCGCGTGGTCGAGCGAGGCCATCTGCACGTTGGGCTGGTAGTAGCTGATGCCATGCGGGAAGGTGGCGGTGCCGAGCAGGTGGAAATCGGAGGCATAGGCGAGCAGGGCGCGGTGCAGCTCGGGCGCATCGCCGACGCGCTCGCACAGGCGGAACCAGACCTGGTTGAACGGCGGCTGCTTGCTCGGCTTGAGGTCGTCGCGCGGATGCACCTGGCGGAACTCGAACGGCCCGCCGCGGTTGAGCCAGCGCTGCACCTTGGTCGGCAGCCGCGCCAGCACTTCCAAGGGCACCGGGTCGGCGGGGGCGATGTCGTCCGGATCGGGGACCTGCGGCATCGGCGGCTGGTGCTCGGCCCCGGCTTCGGCTTCCTGGAACGAGGCCGCGCAGAAGAAGATCACCTTGCCGTGCTGGATCGCGGTCACCCGGCGCACCGAAAAGCTGCCGCCGTCGCGGGTGCGGTCGACGTCGTAGACGATCGGATGCTCGACGTCGCCCGCGCGCAGGAAGTAGGCGTGCAGCGAATGCGCGGCGCGCGGTTCGGACATCGTCGCCTGCGCCGCCGACAGCGCCTGTCCCAGCACCTGTCCGCCGAACACGTACTTGGTGCCGATGTCGCGGCTCTGGCCGCGGAACAGGTTGTCCTCCAGCCGCTCCAGCGAGAGCAGTTCGATCAGTTCGGACACGGGTGACGTCATGGACCGGATTATACGGAGGGCGATCGGGCGCGTGCGCGGGCCCGTCGCTCAGGGAATGCGCTGCAGCCCGCTCGCCGCCAGCACCCGCGCCCAGGGGAAGCGCGGCCCCGGGTCGCGCTTGCGCGGCACGAGGATCGTCGGGTCGTCGCTGGCCGGCACCTGGTCGGTGTCCAGGTCCTCGTGCCCGGCGATGTCGCGCAGCGCCGGCAGCACGGTGCGCAGGTGCGCCAGCAGCGCCAGCAGCGCGGCCAGCTGTGCGTCGGGATAGGGCTCGTCCATCGCCTGGTGGCCAGCGTCAAGCCAGCGTGGCCAGCGGCCGGTGTTGACCAGTTCGATGCCGACCGAATGCGGATTGTGGCCGCGCACGTGGTGGGCGACGCGCGACGCCGGCACGTACTCGACGATGCTGCCGTCGCGGTCGATGTACCAGTGGCCGCTGTTGCCGGTGCCCGATGCCGGATACAGCACGCGTTCGCCATACACGCGCGCGGTGGCCAGGTCGGGCAGTTCGGTGCAGTGGATCACCACCAGGTCGATGGCGTCGAGCGGGCGCGCATCCAGCCGCTCCGCATAGGGCAGGTGGTCGACGCGGAACGTGGTGTCGTCGGGCGGGGGCGGCATCGCCCGATGCTAGCATTGCGCCATGGAACTACCCCCGCCCGGCACCGGACTGCATCGCCTGATGACGCGTTTCCCGCGCGCCGGCGAGGTGCGCTGGATCGGCCTGCGTCCGGCGCGCGATGTCCCGATGCAGGCTGTCGCGCAGGTCGATGCGATCGCCGGTGGCGGGCTCGCCGGCGACCGCTACAAGGGCGGCAGCGGCAAGCGCGGGCTCACCCTGATCCAGGCCGAGCACCTGCCGGTGATCGCGGCGCTGGCCGGGCATGCGTCGATCGCGCCGGCCACGCTGCGCCGCAACCTCGTGGTGTCGGGCATCCCGTTGCTGGCGCTGAAGGGCCAGCGCTTCCGCATCGGCGAGGTGCTGCTGGAAGGCACTGAACCGTGCGATCCCTGCTCGCGCATGGAGGACGCGCTCGGCCCCGGCGGCTACAACGCCATGCGCGGCATGGGCGGGCTGTGCGCGCGCATCCTCGAAGGTGGCACGCTGCGCGTCGGCGATGCGCTGGCGTGGCAGCCGGCGTGAGCAGGCGGGCATGAGCGTGCGCGGGCACTGCATCCTCTCGCACGGTTTCGAGAGCGGGCCGGACGCGACCAAGGTCACCGCGCTCGCCGAAGTCGCCGCGCGCCTGGGCTGGAGCCACGAGCGCCCGGACTACACCGACCTCGACGCCAGGCGCGAGGTGAGCGCGCTGGGCGACGTGTTCGCGCGGGTCGATCGACTGCGGTCGCTGGCGAACGCGGCCGCCGCGCGCGGCCCGCTGGTGCTGGCGGGCTCCAGCCTCGGCGCCTGGATTTCCGGGCAGGTCTCGCTGCAGGTGCCGGTGCGGGGCCTGTTCCTGATGGCGCCGCCGATCGCGATGGGCAAGGCGCCACCGCTGCAGGCGGCCGCGGTGCCGACCAGCATCCTCCATGGCTGGCATGACGAGTTGATCCCGGCCGCGGCCGTGGTCGACTGGGCGGCGGCGCGCAGCGCGACCCTGCTGCTGGTCGATGATGCGCACCGGTTGTCGGCGCACGTCGAAACTTCGGCAAGCGCTTTCGCGCAACTGCTGGCAGGGCTGTGACCGTGTCTCCCCGAGGCCCGGTCATCCCGGCGAATGACCGGATCCAGCGAGTAAATCCGACGCTGCAAGCCACGACATGGGCGCGGGGTTCCGGCTTTCGCCGGGATGACGGTGCGGGTGGCCCGTCGTGCCGATGAAATTCTTCGCGTCCTGTGCCAAGGGCCTCGAATACCTGCTGGCCGACGAACTGCTGGCGCTGGGCTGCGCGCGCGCCACCGCGACCGTCGCCGGTGCCAACGTCGAAGGCAGCCTGCACGACGCGCAACGCGCGGTGCTCTGGTCGCGCCTCGCCAGCCGCGTGCTGTGGCCGCTGGCCGACTACGAATGCGCCGACGAACACGCGCTTTACGCGGGTGCCCGCGCGTTGCCCTGGCACGAACACCTCGACGCCTCGATGACGCTGGCGGTGGATGCGCATGTCTCCGGCAGCGCGATCACCCATGCCCGCTATGCCGCGCAGCGCGTCAAGGACGCCGTGGTCGATGCCCTGCGCGAACACGCCGGCGCGCGACCGGACGTCGACGTGGACGCGCCGGACCTGCGCCTCAACCTGGTGGTGCGCAAGGGCCGCGCGATCCTGTCGGTCGACCTCGGCGGCGGGCCGATGCACCGCCGCGGCTGGCGGCGCGCGCAGGGCGAAGCGCCGCTGAAGGAAAACCTCGCGGCCGCGATGCTGCTGCGCGGCGGCTGGCCGGCGCTCTATCGCGAGGGCGGCGGGTTGCTCGACCCGATGTGCGGCAGTGGCACCTTGCTGATCGAAGGCGCGTTGATGGCCGCCGACGTCGCGCCGGGGCTGATGCGCCATGGCGAGGCCCTGCCCTCGCGCTGGCATGGTTTCGATGCCGCGCATTGGCAAACGCTGGTCGACGAGGCGCTTGCGCGCGAACGCGCGGGGCGTGGGACGTTGCGGCCGTGCTTCGATGGCAGCGACCTCGACCCGCATGCCATCCGCAATGCACGCGAGAACGCGACGGCCGCCGGATTGCGCGATGCGATCCGCTTCGACGTGCGTCCCGTCGAACAGCTCGACGCGAGTGTCCTCGACCGTCATTCCCGCGAAAGCGGGAATGACGGGAAAGGCGTCCGGGCCTCGTCGCGCGGCCTCGTCGTGTGCAACCCGCCCTACGACGCCCGCCTGTCTGCCGATCCCGCGCTGTATCGCGCGCTGGGCAATGCCTTGCGGCGCGTGGTGCCCGACTGGCGCGCCAGCCTGCTGTGCGGCGACAGGGAACTCGCGTTCGCCACCGGCCTGCGCGCGAAGAAGAGTTACCAGCTGTTCAACGGCGCGCTTGAATGCACTTTGCTGGTCTGCGACCCGATCCACGTGCCGCGCCGCGAGCCCGCCGAAGCGCGCACGCTGTCGGACGGCGCGCAGATGGTCGCCAACCGCCTGCGCAAGACCCTGCGCGCGTCGAAGTCATGGCGCGAACGCGAGGCCGTCGACTGTTTCCGCGCCTACGATGCCGACATCCCCGAATACGCCGCGGCGATCGACGCCTACACCACCGCCGATGCACGCGAGCGCTGGCTGCACGTGCAGGAATACGCGGCGCCCGCCGACATCCCGGAAGAGATTGTGCGCGGGCGCTTCGGCGACCTGCTGGCGGGCGCCGCCGAGGCGCTGCAGGTGCCGCGCGAGCGCATCGCGGTGAAGACGCGCGCCAAGGGCAAGGGCGGCAGCAAGTACGGCCGCTTCCAGCAGCGGGGCGAGATGCTGGTGGTGCGCGAAGGCGACGCGCGCCTGCGCGTGAACCTGTTCGACTACCTCGACACCGGCCTGTTCCTCGACCACCGTCCGCTGCGCCTGCGCATCGCGGAAGAAGCCCGCGACACGCGCTTCCTCAACCTGTTCGGCTACACCGGCGCGGCCAGCGTGCATGCCGCGGTCGGCGGCGCGCGCACCACGACCACGGTCGACCTGTCGGCCACCTACCTGCAGTGGTGCGCCGACAACCTGCAGGAAAACGGCATCGGTGGCGCGAAGCACCGCCTGGTGCAGGCCGACGCGCTGCAATGGCTGCAAGCCGAGCGCGGCGAGTACGACCTGGTCTTCTGCGATCCGCCGACGTTCTCCAACTCCGCCCGCGCCGACGATTTCGACGTGCAGCGCACGCACGTCGAACTGCTGCGGCTGGCGATGGCGCGGCTGGCGGCGGGCGGCGTGCTGTACTTCTCCAACAACTTCCGCCGGTTCCGGCTGGACGAGGCGGCGCTGGCCGCCTTCGCCACGGTCCAGGAGATCAGCCGGGAGACGATTCCCGCCGATTTTGCGCGCAACCCGCGTATCCACCGGGCCTGGCGGCTGGCGCGCCGGTCGGACTGAAGGCGGGGCCGGGCCGCGGGGGACCTGCGGTGGATCGCGGCGGCGACCACCAGCAATGGCAACCATCGTTCCATCCGTGCCGGTTCCGCCGGCCCGGAACGGCATCATATTGGCGGACAGACCCACACCGGAGCGTGCCATGAGTGCCATCGATCCCCTCCGCCATGCCCGCATCGCCCGCAAGGTGCGCGGCATGCCCGCGTCGGACGGCGCCGGCGTCAAGCTGACCCGCGTGATCGGCAGCGGCGAACTGCCCGACCTCGATCCGTTCCTGCTGCTCGACGAGTTCGGCACCGACAAGCCCGAGGATTACCTCGCCGGCTTCCCGGAGCATCCGCACCGCGGCTTCGAGACGGTGACCTACATGCTCGACGGGCGCATGCGCCATCGCGACAACCACGGCAACGAAGGCCTGCTGGTGCCCGGCAGCGTGCAGTGGATGACCGCGGGCCGCGGCCTGGTGCATTCGGAGATGCCCGAGCAGGAGGCCGGCCGCATGCGCGGCTTCCAGCTGTGGGTAAACCTGCCGGCGAAGGACAAGATGACCGATCCGCGCTACCAGGAATTCCCGCCGGAGCAACTGCCGGTGGTGCACCCGGCCGAGGGCGTGACGGTGAAGCTCATCGCCGGCGAGGTCGACGGCGTGCGCGGCCCGATCTCGCAGCCGGCGACCGATCCGGTCTACCTCGACATCGCGCTGGCGCCGGGCGCGGCGTGGACCCATGCCCTGCCCGAGGGCCACAACGCGTTCGCGTATGCCTTCGAGGGCGCGCTGTCGCTCGGCGAGGGCGAGGATGCGCGTCCGCTGGCGGCGCAGGAGATGGCGGTGCTCGGCGGCGGTGACGTGCTCGCGCTCAAGGCCGGCGACGCCGGCGCGCGCCTGATCGTGGTCGCCGGGCGGCCGCTGGGCGAGCCGGTGGCGCGGCACGGTCCGTTCGTGATGAACACCCGCCAGGAGATCATGCAGGCCTTCGTGGATTTCCAGGAAGGCCGGTTCTGAGGTCCCGTACGGGGGCGCAGGCGGGAATGACCCGCGCGGTGTCCGCCGCCGCCCGGGGATCGTGACCTGCCACAGAAAAAGCCGGGCGCGTGCCCGGCTTTTTCATGGTCGCGCGGTGCGCCGGAGGTCAGCCGGTGCCGACCACGTTCGCGCGGTTGTCGTGGCCCAGCCACTTGTAGATCACGCCCCCGAGCAGGCCGCCGAGGATCGGCGCCACCCAGAACAGCCACAGCTGCGACAGCGCCGCGGTCTGCGCGAACAGCGCAACGCCGGTGGAGCGGGCCGGGTTCACCGAAGTGTTGGTGACCGGGATGCTGACCAGGTGGATCAGGGTCAGGCCCAGGCCGATCGCGATCGGGGCGAAGCCGACCGGTGCCAGGCGGTGGGTCGCGCCCATGATGATGATGACGAACACCGCGGTCAGCACCACTTCGACCAGGAACGCCGCGGCGACGCTGTAGCCGCCCGGCGACAGCTCGCCGTAGCCGTTGCTGGCGAATCCGCCGGCCTCGAAGCCCGGCTTGCCGCTGGCGATCTGGAACAGGATCCAGCCGGCGAAGATCGCGCCCACCACCTGGGCCGCGATGTAGGGCACGAGGTCCTTGGTCGGGAAGCGCCCGCCGGCCCAGAGGCCGAAGCTCACCGCCGGGTTGAAGTGGCCGCCGGAGATATGGCCGAACGCATAGGCGCCGGTGAGGACGGTCAGGCCGAAGGCCAGCGACACGCCGACGAAGCCGATCCCCAGCGGATTGCCGTCGCCGCCGAACTTGGCGGCGAGCACGGCGCTGCCGCAGCCGCCGAGGACGAGCCAGAACGTGCCGAGGAATTCGGCCGCGAGTTTCTTGATCATGAAGGTCCCCCGATGCGTGGTCCGGCCACAGGGCCGCGGCGAAACGCTAGACCACCGTCACGGTTTTTGTGTTCGCAAATCGTTAACGCGGGAGGGGCGGGGCGACCGGCCGCTTCAGTTGCTGCCGAGGCGGGCATCGGCGAAGCGCAGGCCCTCGGCGATGCGCTGGCTGCTGGCGCGGTCTTCCTCGCTGCGCGCGCGAAGCATGATGTGCGCGGTGCGCTTGTTGGGCAGCTCCAGCAGGGTCTCGCGGATGATCGCGTCGGGCTGCGCGGCCACTTCGCCGCGGTACCAGTACACCGGCAGGCTGTCGATCACGGCTTCCTCGGCGCGCAGCGAGCGCTTGGGCCGGAACGAGGCTTCGGCGCGCAGCATCACCGAGAACGCCGGGTCGCTCTCCCCGGCGCGCATGGCCTTGCAGTAGAGGAAGTCCGGGCCGTCCATCGATTCCCAGGCCAGCTGGCTGTCAGCCGGCAGCTCGGGACAGTGGCTGGCCACCTGCGCGGACGCCTGGAACGGCAGCAACAGGGCCGCCAACGGCAGCCAGCGCAATGGATTCATGGCCTTATCCCCCTGAATTGAACCAAGTACTGCACAAGGTACGGCAAGGAACGCAAGGTCATGTTGGCGTGATGCGGCGCACAAAAACCGTGACCGGGTTCATCTTTCCGGCAACGGGATGAACTCGGTCTCGCCCGGCACGGTGCCGAACCGCCCGGCCAGCCAGTCGGCCTTGGCCTGCTCGATGCGCTCCTTCGACGAGGACACGAAGTTCCACCACAGGTGGCGCGGGGCATCCAGCGGCTCGCCGCCGAACAGGATCGCCTTCACCGGCGTCTTCGCGCGCAGCACGGCCGGGGAACCCGCATCCGGCAGGATCAGGTGCCGCATCGGCACGTCGGCGCCGTCGAGCTGCGCCTCGCCGTCGAGGATGTAGATCGCGCGTTCGGGGTGGGTGGCGTCGATGGCGATCTCGGCATCGGGCTCGAGGTCGAGCGCGACGTTGAGCGTGTCGGTGTAGACCCGCACCGGCGAGGCTTCGCCATACGCGGTGCCGGCGATGATGCGCGCGGACACGCCCTTGCGGTCGAACTGCGGCAGCGTGGACGCTGCGTGGTGATGGAATTCGGGCTCGGCTTCCTCGTGCGGCTTCGGCAATGCCACCCAGGTCTGCATGCCGTGCACCGGCTGGCCGCCGCCGCGCTGGTCGCCGGGCGTGCGCTCGGAGTGGGCGATGCCGCGCCCGGCGGTCATCCAGTTGACGTCGCCGGGGTTGATGTCCTGCAGCGAGCCCAGCGTGTCGCGGTGGCGGATGGTGCCGGCCCAGAGGTAGGTCACCGTCGCCAGGCCGATGTGCGGGTGCGGGCGCACGTCGATGCCGACGCCCGGTTCGAACACCGCCGGCCCCATGTGGTCGACGAACACGAACGGGCCGATGCTGCGTGCCTGGATCGTCGGTACGGCGCGGCGGACGACGAGGTTGCCGATGTCGTGTTCGCGCGGGGCGATGATCGTGGTCATGGCGGGCTCCCGTTGGCTGTGTCGCGCAGGATCGCACGATGCCCGGGCCCGGGGTCCGGCCACGGGGGAACGGAGCGTTGCGCCTGCGCGTGCCGCGTTGGCCGGGCCGGCGGGGTCAATCCGCGTCGTCGTCCACGTCATCGTCCGCCGCGACCGCCGGATCGGCGCCGGCGACGCGCTCGCCCCGCCGTGAGGCGAGGCGGTCGGCGAGCCGCGTGGGTTCGGGCAGGCGGTAGCGGGTGGTGAAGCGCATCACCAGCTCCGGCGCCGAGGCCATCGACACGCGATGCCCGGGCGAGACCACCAGCGCATTGCAGCGCACCTTGCTGCGCAGCAGCCAGCCGATCTGCTCGCGCCCGTCGCGCAGCGGCGTGAACGCGCCGCGCATGTCGTGCAGCGCCATCCGGCTGGCGCCGACGAGGATCCTCTTGGCCACGCCCACGCTCGGCAGCCCGGTGGCCACGCCGAAGTGCGCGGCGATGCCGAGCCTGCGCGGATGCGCGATGCCGTGGCCGTCGACGAAGGCGAGGTCGGGCGCGCGCGGAAGCCGCTCCAGCGCCTGCAGCAGCGCCGGCAGTTCGCGGAAGCTGAGCAGGCCGGGCACGTAGGGCATGCTCGTCGGCATGCGCACGATCTCGCTGGCGACCACCTCGAGGGTGGCGGCGTCGAGCAGCACCGCGGCGGCGCGCGTGGTGGCGCCCTCGTCCTCGAAACCGACGTCGAAGCCGCCGATCCAGCGCAGCGGCGCAACAAACCCGTCGCGCAGCACGACGCGGGCGGACAAGGCGTCCTGCACGCGGCGGGCATCGGCGATGCTGCCGTCCCAGTCGGCGAAGGCGCTCATCGCGCGGGTGAGGGTGCGCCGTAGCGCTGCACGTCGAGTCGTGCGCGGCCGTCCGCGGCGACGCGGACGAGGCTCAGGCGGTCGTATTCGCGGTCGGGCATGTCGTCCACCGCACAAGCGCACAGCGCGGCGACAATCCCGGGCACGGTGTTGCTGTGGCCGGCGACCAGCACCGTGCCGCGCGGATGGGCGGCCCTGAGCGACGCTGCGAAGGCATCCGCCGCCTGCTGTGCGTCGTAGACCGTCGCGCCGACGCCCTGCGCCTGGGCGGTGGGTTGCACGGTCTGCCGCGTGCGGCGGTAGTCGGTGGTGTAGATCGCGACGACGCGCTCGCCGGCGAGCCGTTGCGCGAGCTGCTGCGCGCGGGCGAGGCCGGCGGCGCTGAGGTCGGGGTCGCGCGCACTGTCGCTGGCCTTCTCGGCATGGCGCACGACGATGAAGGTGGCACCGGGCGTGACGTCCGCCTTCGGCGTGCTCGCGCAGGCAGCGAGCAGCAGGGACAGCAGGAAGGTCGATGGCAGGCGCTTGTCCATGCGGGCATTGTGCGGGATCGGCATGGGCGTCGTCAGGTGCCCTTGCCGCCCGGCGCCAGCGCGATCAGCAATCCCCGCGCGGCCTTCAGGCGGGTCTCGGCGTCGGGCAGGTCCAGCGTGATGCGCAGCTTGTCCGGCCCGTCCATGCGGTAGTGCTTCGGCTGGCCCTGGATCAGGCGGATCACCGCCATCGGATCGACGTCCGGCTTCTCGACGAACTGCAGGCGCCCGCCGGCGCCGCCGAGGTCGAGCTTGCGGATGCCCAGCCGCGTCGCGTCGAGCTTGAGTTCGGCAACGGCGAACAGCTGCTTCGCGGGATCGGGCAACAGGCCGAAACGATCGATCATCTCCACCTGCAGTTCGCGCAGATCGTCGACGTCGCGCGCCGAACTGACGCGCTTGTACAGTGTCAGTCGCGTATGCACGTCGGGCAGGTAATCCTCGGGGATCAGCGCCGGCGCGTGCAGCTCGACTTCGGCGCCGCGCGCGGACGTGCCGTCCACGTCCGGCAACTCGCCGCGCTTGATGCTGCGCACCGCGCGTTCCAGCAGTTCGGTGTAGAGGCTGAAGCCCACTTCGGCCATCTGACCGCTCTGGTCTTCGCCCAGCAGCTCGCCGGCGCCGCGGATTTCGAGGTCGTGCGTGGCCAGGGTGAAACCGGCGCCCAGTTCGTCCATCGAGGCGATGGCTTCCAGCCGCTTCTGCGCGTCGGCGGTGATCGAACGGCCATCGGGCACCACGAGGTAGGCGTAGGCGCGGTGGTGCGAGCGGCCGACGCGACCGCGCAGCTGGTGCAGCTGCGCAAGCCCGAACTTGTCGGCGCGGTGGATGATGATGGTATTGGCGTTGGGGATGTCGATGCCCGACTCGATGATGGTCGAGCACAGCAGCACGTTGAAGCGCTGCTTGTGGAAGTCGAGCATCACCCGCTCCAGCTCGCGCTCGGGCATCTGGCCGTGGGCGATGCCGATGCGCGCGTCCGGCACCAGTTCCTGCAGTTGCCGCTGCATCCGGCCGATGCTTTCCACGTCGTTGTGCAGGAAGTACACCTGTCCGCCGCGGGCGAGTTCGCGCTGGAAGGCCTCGCGCAGTTGCGCGTCGTCCCAGGCGGTCACGAAGGTCTGCACCGCGAGGCGATGCGCGGGTGGGGTGGCGATGATCGACAGGTCGCGCAGCCCGGCCATCGCCATGTTGAGCGTGCGCGGGATGGGCGTGGCGGTGAGCGTGAGCAGGTGCACGTTGGCGCGCAACGCCTTCAGCGCTTCCTTCTGGCGCACGCCGAAGCGCTGTTCCTCGTCGACGATCACCAGGCCGAGATCCTTGAAGCGCACGTCCTTCTGCAGCAGGCGATGGGTGCCGACGATCACGTCGATCTGCCCGGCCTCCACCTTGTCCAGCGCGGCCTTGATCTCCTTGGTGCTCTTGAAGCGCGACAGCACTTCGACGCGCAGCGGCCAGTCGGCGAAGCGGTCGCTGAAGTTGCGGTAGTGCTGCTCGGCGAGCAGGGTGGTCGGCACCAGCACCGCGACCTGCTTGCCGGCCGCTGCGGCCACGAAGGCGGCGCGCACGGCGACTTCGGTCTTGCCGAAGCCGACGTCGCCGCAGACCACGCGATCCATCGGCTGGCTGCTGCCGAGATCGCGGATCACCGCCTCGATGGCGGCATGCTGGTCCGGCGTTTCCTCGAACGGGAACGCGGCGGCGAACGGTTCGTACATCGCGCGGTCGACCTGCAGCGCCAGGCCGGCGCGCGCCTGGCGCTTGGCCTGGATCTCCAGCAGTTCGGCGGCCACGTCGCGCACCTTCTCGGCGGCCTTGCGCCTGGCCTTGGTCCACTGCTCGCCGCCGAGCGAATGCAGCGGTGCGGTTTCCGGCGATGCGCCGGAGTAGCGGCTGACCAGGTGCAGTTGCGCGACCGGCACGTACAGGCGGTCGCCCTTGGCGTATTCGATGTCGAGGTATTCGCCGGGCTGGCCGCCGGCCTCGAGGGTGACGAGCCCGCGATAGCGGCCGACGCCGTGGTCTTCATGGACGATCGGCGCGCCTTCGCTCAGTTCGCCGAGATCGCGGATGATCGCTTCGGGTTCGCGGCCCGCGCGCTTGCGCCGGCGCGGCTGCGCGGCGCGTTCGGGGAACAGCTGGCGCTCGGTGAGCACGACGATGCGCGGATCGTCGAGCGCGAAACCATCGTCGAGCGGGGCGACGGCGATGGTGAACCTGCTGAGCCCCTCAGCCGCCGGGAGAGGGGGTGGGGTGAGGGCACGACGGAGCGATGTGACCCCGGCACTCGTCGACTCCGGTGCACCCTCATCCGGCGCTTCGCGCCACCTTCTCCCGGAGGGAGAAGGAAGGAAATCACCGAACTCCGGCAACACCGCCGGCTTCAGGCCCGCCGCATCGAACAGCTCCAGCAACGCCTCCCGGCGTCCGGCGGAATCGGCGGCGACCAGGACGCGCCCGGGATAGCTCGCCAGGAACGACTTCAGCGCCACGGCCGGTTCCGCATCGCGCGCCGACAGTGGCAGGGACGGTGCCGGCTGGTCGCCGAGCGCCTGCGCGTCACGGTGCCGCGGATGGGTGCCGCCGCAGACCTCGATGCGGTCGCCCTGGTTGAGGCGCTCGCGCAGTTGGTCCGGCGACAGCCACAGTTCGCCCGGCGGCAGGATCGGCCGCTCGATGTCGTGGCGCAGCTGCTCATGGCGATCGGCCGCCTGCGCCCAGAAATGATCGGCCGATTCCAGCGCACCGTCGTCGACCAGGGGCAGCGCGTCCTTCGACAGGTAGTCGAACAATGTCGCCGTGCCGTCGAAGAACAGCGGCAGGTAGTACTCGATGCCCGCGGGCGCCAGGCCGGACTTGAGGTCCTGGACCAGCGCGCTGCGCCGCGTGTCGACGTCGAAGCGGTCGCGCAGCGCGTCCAGCACGCGGCCGACGGCGTCGTCGTGCATCGGCACCTCGCGGCCGGGCAACAGGTGCACGGCTTCGACCTTGTCCAGCGAGCGCTGCGATTCCGGGTCGAAGGCGCGGATCGATTCGATCGCGTCGTCGAACAGCTCGACCCGATAAGGCTGGTCGGCGCCCATGGGGTACACGTCCAGCAGGCCGCCGCGCACGGCGAAGTCGCCGGGATCGAGTACTTGCGGCACGTTGCGGTAGCCGGCGCCTTCCAGCCGCCGCTTCTCTGCGTCGAGGTCGAGGCGCTGGCCGACGCGGACGTCGAACGATTGCCCGACCGCGTAGCGCAGCGGCGGCAGTCGCTGCAGCAGCGTCTGCACCGGCACGATCACCAGTCCCTTGGCCAGCGTCGGCAGGCGCAGCAGGGTGGCCAGGCGCTGCGAGATGATGTCCGGATGCGGGCTGAAGCGGTCCCACGGGAGCGTTTCCCAGTCCGGGAAGGCGAGCACCGGCAGCGCGGGGTCGTGGCCGAGCAGGGTGTGCAGGTCGGCTTCGAGCTGGTGCGCGGCGTGGTTGTCGCGCGCGACCAGCAGCAACGGGCCCGCGTGCGTGCGCGCGGCCGCGGCAGCGTGCCAGGCGAGCGCGCTGCGGCTGGCCGGGGCGCGCCACCAGGCGCGCGGCTGGCCGGGCCGGGGCATCGGCGGGCGGGGGAGGTCGGGCGTGGTCATGGCAGGGGATCGACAAAAGCGCGACGCCGCCGGCGCCCTTGGCGCCCGCGTTCGCAAACCGCGATTTTACTATGCCGGCGCAGCCCCGCCCGGGGTCAGCGCAGCTCCAGCGCGATCCGCGCGAGCCCCGGCGAATCCGAGCGCTGGCGACGGAATCCCAGCGACTCAGCCAGCGCCAGCATCGCGGTGTTGTCCAGCAGCACGTCGCCGTGCAGGCGCTCGACCCGGCGGCCACGGCTCCAGCGCACAAGCCGCCGCATCAGGTGGCGGCCCAGGCCCATGCCCGCGACGAAATGGCTGACGAGGATGGCGAACTCGCCCTCGCGCGTGTCCTGCGCGACCGACACGCGCGCCACCGCGCCGATCAGCGCCTCGCCCGGGGGCAGCGGCTCGGCCGCGACCAGGGCAAACTCGTTGCGTGGATTGGGATGGGTGAGCCGGCGCGCAAGCTCGGGTGGCAGTTCGCGCAGCGGCTGCAGGAAGCGCTGCCGGATTTCCTCGGGGCGCAGCAGGCCGAAGCCGGCGCGCAGCGGTTCGGCGTCCTCGGGGCGGATCGGGCGGATCTGTACCTCGCGGCCGTTGCGCAGCCGGAGCCGCTCGTGCCACGGCGGCATGCGATTGCGTTCCGCCATCGATGGGCTCCCGTCGCGCCTGGGTCGGGACGCGTCGGCGCGCACCCTAGCGTCGCGGGCGTGAGCGCGGCGTGTGCTGCACCGCCGGCCGCGGGGCTTCGGCCGGCCCTTCGCGGCGCAGCCACTCCAGGCGATGCGCGCCGCCGTCCTCGGCCAGCACGGCCTGCAGCGCCGGCAGCAGCGTGGCCAGTTGGGTGTCGAACTGCCAGGGCGGGTTGCACACCAGCAGTCCGCTGCCGTTCATGCGTAGCGGCGAATCGTCCGGTCGCACCAGCAGTTCGGCGCAGAGCACCGACTCCGCGGGCAGGTGCGCGGCGCGGCGCAGGAACGGCCGGAGCAGGACGCGCTGCTTGATCGGATACCACAGCACGAACACCCCCTGCGGCCAGCGCTGCAGGCCGCCGCGCAACGCATCCAGCACGGCATCGAACTCCGCCAGCTGCGCTTCGTAGGGCGGGTCGACCAGCACCAGGCCGCGATGCAGGCGGGTGTCGCCGGCGCGCGGCGGCAACAGGGCCGGGATCGCGGCATACCCGTCGCGCTGGTGCACGCCCACGCGCGTGTCGCCGGCGAAGACGCGCCTGAGCGCCGCGGCCTCGTCCGGCTGCAGCTCGCAGCAGGCGATGCGGTCCTGTTCGCGCAGCGAGTGCGCGAGCAGCCACGGCGAACCCGGATAGGCGGTGTCGCCATGGCGTGCGCGACAGGCGGCGATGGCGGCGCGGTACGGCGCAAGCGCCGGCCGGGCCGGGGCCTGCAGCACGCGTTCGACCCCCTCCAGCGCCTCCCCGGTGCGGCGCGCGGCGCTGTCGTCGAGCAGGTACAGGCCGCGGCCGGCATGCGTGTCGAGCGCGAAGCACGGTGCCGGCTTGCGCACCAGCGCCTCGCACAGCGCCAGCAGCGCGGCGTGCTTGAGCACGTCGGCATGGTTGCCGGCGTGGAAGGCGTGGCGATAGTTCATGGGAATGGGCGGGGGACGTGGATGGGCGGAGAATGGAAAGAGCATGGCGCTTGCGACCGTGCTTGTCATCCGGAGCGCAGCGAGGCGTCCCGGCGCCAGGGCACGGATCCCTCGCTGCGCTCGGGATGACAAAGCGTTAGGCTTTTCCCGATTCCCGATTCCCGATTCCCGATTCCCGATTCCCGATTCCCGATTCCCGATTCCCGATTCCCGATTCCCGATTCCCGATTCCCGATTCCCGATTCCAATGCCCCGCATCCTGCTTGTCGAAGACGAATCCGCGATTGCCGACACGGTGCTGTATGCACTGCGCGAGGAAGGGCTGGACCCGCTGCACTGCCTCACCGCCGGCGAAGCGCTGGCGGCGGCCGCGGCCAAGCCCTTCGACCTGGCGATCCTCGACGTCGGCCTGCCGGACCTCGGCGGCTTCGCGCTGTGCCGCCAGCTGCGTGCGCGCGTCGACCTGCCGGTGATCTTCCTGACCGCGCGCCAGGACGAGGCCGACCGCGTGCTCGGCTTCGAACTGGGCGCCGACGACTACGTCGCCAAGCCCTTCTCGCCGCGTGAGCTGGTGGCGCGCGTGCGCGCGGTGCTGCGGCGCACGCGCCCCGGCGGCGAGGCTGCGACCCCGGCGCAAGCGGCGAACGGCTTCGAACACGACCCGGGCGGCATGCGCGTGCGCTTCCGCGGCCGCCTGCTCGACCTGACCCGCTACGAGTACGGCCTGCTCGCGGCACTGCTCGCGCGACCGGGCGCGGTGCTGACGCGCGCGCAGCTGATGGACCGCGTCTGGGGCGATGCGCTGGAGACCGGCGACCGCACCATCGACACCCACGTCAAGACCCTGCGCGCCAAGCTGCACGCGGTGGCGCCGGATGCCGACCCGATCCGCACCCATCGCGGCCTGGGCTACTCGATCGACGCCGGCTGAAGCCACGCATGAAGATCGGCCTGCGCATCCTGCTGGGCTACTTCGTGATCGTCGCGATCGCGGGCATCCTGCTGCTGCGCGTGTTCGTGCAGGAAGTGAAGCCCGGCGTGCGCCAGGCGATGGAGGACACGCTGGCCGACACCGCCAACGTGCTGGCCGAGCTGGCCAGCGATGACATGCTGGCCGGGCATATGGCCGACGGCCGCTTCGCCGCGCGCATCGCCCGCCTGCGCCAGCGCGACCTCGGCGCGAAGATCTGGAACTTCGACAAGGCGCGCGTGAGCTACCGCATCAGCGTGACCGATGCCAGGGGCATCGTCGTCTACGATTCGGCCGGGCTCGACGTCGGCCGCGACAACTCGCGCTGGAACGACGTCCACCGCACCCTGCGCGGCGAGTACGGCGCGCGCTCCACGCGCAGCGACCCGGACGACGATTCCTCGTCGGTGATGTACGTCGCCGCGCCGCTGGAGGACGACGACGGCCGGATCATCGGCGTGCTTACCGTGTCCAAGCCCAACCGCACCATCGAACCCTTCATCCAGCGCAGCGAAGGCATCGTCCGCCGCTGGGGCCTGGTGCTGCTCGGCGCGGCGCTGAGCATCGGCCTGCTCGCGGCGTGGTGGCTGTCGCGCCAGCTCGGCGGCCTGCAGCGCTACGCGCGCACCGTCACCGAGGGCGAGCGCGCCTCGCTGCCGGCGCTGGCCGGCGAGTTCCGCGACCTCGGCCACGCGCTGGAAACCATGCGTGACCGGCTCGAAGGCAAGCAGTACGTCGAACGCTACGTGCACGGCCTCACGCATGAACTGAAGTCGCCGTTGACCGCGATCCGCGGGGCGGCCGAACTGCTGGAACGCCCGCTGCCGGAGGCCGACCGCCTGCGCTTCGTCGAGACCATCCGCAGCCAGGGCGAGCGCATGACCCAGACCATCGACAAGCTGCTGGCGCTGGCCGCGGTCGAGCATCGCCAGCGCATCGAACAGCCCGACGTGGTCGACGTCGCCGCCCTGATCGACGACGCGGTCGCGGACGCGTCTGTGCGCGCCGCCGGGGCCGGCGTGGCGCTGGAGGCGCGGGTCCTGCCGGGCGTGCCCGCGCTGCACGGCGACCGCTTCCTGCTGCGGCAGATGCTGGGCAACCTGCTCGACAACGCCGTCGATTTCTCGCCGGCGGGCGCGACGGTGCGGGTGTCGGCGGCCATCGGGGACGGCACGGTCTGCTTCGAGGTGTCGGACGACGGCCCGGGCGTGCCGGAGTTCGCGGTCGATCGCGTGTTCGAGCGCTTCTTTTCGCTGCCGCGTCCCCGCTCGCAGGCGCGTTCCAGCGGGTTGGGCCTCAGTTTCGTGCGCGAGGTGGCCGCCCTGCATGGCGGCGATGCCGAGCTGCGCAACCGGCCGCAGGGCGGCGCGATCGCGCGGGTGCGGATCCGCCCGGCCTGAGGCAGCGTCCAGCGGCGCTTCACCTGCGCTTCACCGTCGCGCCATCGTGTCCTCGCGGCCGCGGCGCATCGTGCCGGCCACATCCCGGACGAGGAGTGGTGCGATGCGGTTGTGGCTGAAGATCCTGATGGTGCTGGGCATGACCCTGGCGATCCTGGTGCCGCTGCTGCTGATCCGCGGCGTGATCCAGGACCGCGAGGCCTACCGCGGGGAGGCGGTGCAGGAGATCGCGCGCAGCGAAGCCGGCGCGCAGTCGCTGGTCGGCCCGGTGCTGGTGGTGCCATGGACGGAGACGGTGGAGGTCGAGGAGAAGAACGCCGCGGGTGAAGTGGTGCGCAAGGTCAGGCGCGACGGCGAAAGCGGTGAGTGGCTGTTCTTCCCGGAGACGCTGTCCTTCGATGGCACCATGGCGCCTTACATGCGCCGGCGCGGCCTGCACGAGGTGCGCATGTACGAACTGGGCGGGCAACTGCAGGCCGACTTCAAGGTGCAGATCCCGCGCGATGCCGACCCCGACCTGCCGCGCAAGATCGGTCGGCCGTGGCTGGGCTACGGGATCGCCGATGTGCGCGGCCTGCGCGGCGCGCCGCGGCTGCAGGTCAATGGCGCCACCGTCGAGCTGCAGCAGGGCCTGGGCAGCCGCGACCAACCGGGCGTGCACGTGCGCCTGGCACCGCCCGCCGCCGGAAGCCTGCTGTCGCTGGCGACCCGCCTGGACCTCACCCTTGCCGGTGCCGAGGCACTGGCGGTGGCGCCGCTGGCCGCGCACAACCGGATCGCGCTGGCCTCGCCGTGGCCGCATCCGCTGTTCAACGGTGCCTTCCTGCCGACGCGGCGCAGCGTCGGGGCCGCGGGCTTCGAGGCGACGTGGGAAATCTCCTCGCTCGCGACCAACGCGCAGCAGCAGTACCGCGCGGGCGGTGGCCTGTCGTCATCGTCCGTGGCGATGATCCGCCAGGGCATGAACGAGGGGCTTGACGCCGCCGCGATCTCGCTCGTGGAGCCGGTGGACGCCTACTCGCAGGCCGATCGCGCCAGCAAGTACGGGATCCTGTTCGTGTTGCTGACCTTCGTCGGCTTCTTCATGTTCGAGCTGATCAAGCAGTTGCGCATCCACCCGATCCAGTACGGCCTGGTCGGCCTGGCGTTGGCGATCTTCTTCCTGCTGCTGGTCAGCCTGTCCGAGCACATCGCGTTTGGCGGGGCGTACCTGGTCGCGAGCCTCGCCTGCATCGGCCTGCTCGGCTTCTACCTGTCGCACGTGCTGCGCAGCCGTGCGCGCGGCGTCGGCTTCGCGGTGATGCTGGCGACGCTGTACGCGGCGCTCTACGGCCTGCTGGTCTCGGAGGACAATGCGCTGGTGCTCGGCGCCGGCCTGCTGTTCCTGATCCTCGCCGCGATCATGGTGGTCACGCGCAAGGTCGACTGGTACCAGCTGTCCGCGGCGCCCGGCGCGCGCGCGCCCAGCGTTGCGCCGTGACGTGCGCGGGCGGCGCCATCCGGCGGTGGCGCCGCCCGCCGCAGGGGCTTCCGCCGCGTCAGCCGCCGTCGGCGGGGCGCAGGAACAGCAGCAGGAAATGGAAGAACTCGGCACGCGGGGCGAGGGCGTGGCCAACCACGTCCCAGCCCTCCTTGCGCGCCTCGCGGGCATAGGCCCGGGCGCCCGCGTCGGGCGTGATCCGGCGCGCCGGCGTGCCGTAGAAGGCCGCGCGCCGGCGCATCTGCTCCTCGAAGGTGGGCGTCTCGAAGCGTGGGTCGGCGTTCATCAGCTCGGGGTCGGTGATGAAGTTCAAGGCCAGCACCGCGTAGGGCGCGCTGCGGTCGAAGTGGCGGAACACCGCGGGCATCGCGTCGAAGTGCTCGCAGTAGTCGTAGTAGATGCCGCCCAGGTTGTTGTCCAGCACGATCATGTCGTACTTGCCCAGCCGCGCGTCGCCGTCGTTGAGCATGCGGGAGCTGTCGCCGTGGATCGAGGTGACGTTCGACGCCAGCTTCCCGGCCAGGCGCGCGTAGTCCTCGTCGATGTCGCACAGGTGCGCCTCGCGCGCGCGCCCGACGTAGCTGTGCGACATGTGGATGCCGGACCCGGAGAACGGATCGAGGATCCTGGGATTGCGCAGCGGGAAGCCGTGGCCGGCGCACAGCCAGAACACGGTATCCATGTGGAATTCGACCCGCGAATAGCTGCGGATCGGCGGGGCCATGGCATGCAGGCCCTTGATGCCGGCGATCGCCGCGCGGCGCGTCCAGTAGTGGATGTCCTTGGAGACCGAACCCATTCGCGTACCCCCGTTGCTGTAGACAGGCAGGGCGGGTCGTATCATGCGCCGGGAGGGGCGCGTTGACGCGGAGCCCTGACTGGAAGAGACGCGATTCCGGCGCGGGGCCGGACAACCAGGCGGGACCGGATGGCCGGCATCGACATCGGAATACTGCGCGGACGCGAGGCGTTGCGGCATCTGGACGATGTCGCGGCGCTGCGCATCGCCGTGTTCGCGGGCTGGCCGTACCTGTATGCGGGCGACATGGACTACGAGCGCGACTACCTCTCGGCCTATGCCGCGTCGCCACGCAGCGTGTTCGTGCTGGCGTTCGATGGCGGACGCGTGGTCGGCGCCTCGACCGGGATCCCGCTGGCGGACGACGCCCCGGCGTTCCGTGCGCCGTTCGTGGCGCATGGGCTCGCCGTGGACGGCGTCTTCTACTTCGGCGAATCGGTGCTGCTGGCGGAACATCGCGGGCGCGGCATCGGCCACGCGTTCTTCGATGCGCGCGAGGCGCATGCGCGCGCGCTCGACGGCTTCCGGATGACGGCGTTCGCGGCGGTCGACCGCGATGCCGAGGATCCGCGCCGGCCCGAGGGGCATCGTGGCCACGAGGATTTCTGGCTCAAGCGCGGCTACAGGCGTCAACCCGGGCTGACCATGCACCTGGACTGGGAGGAACACGACGTGGGTACATGCAGCCATGCGCTGACGTTCTGGACGCGCGCGCTGGAGTCCGCGCCATGAAGGTGGCGGCGGCGAAGTACCGCATCGGCCGCCCGGCGAGCTTCGCGGCGTTCGCGTCGCGGCAGCGCGCGCTGTTGCAAGCCGTGGCCGCGCAGGGCGCGCGCATTGCCGTGCTGCCGGAGTACCTGTCGCTGGAGCTGGGTGCGACCTTCGAGCCGCCCATCGCATCCGACCTGGCGCGATCGCTGGCGGCGATCCAGATTCATCGCGAGGCCTGGCTGGCACTGTTCTCCGGCATCGCGCGCGACACCGGCATGCTGGTGGCGGCCGGCACGTTCCTGTTCGACGTCGGCGGCGGGCGCCATCGCAACCGCTGCGACCTGTTCACGCCCGACGGCGGCCACGCCTGGCAGGACAAGCTGCAGCTCACCGGCTTCGAACAGCGCGCGGGCATCATCGAGGCCGGCGACGCGCTCAAGGTGTTCGAGTTCGATGGCCTGCGCTTCGGCGTGGCGGTCTGCTACGACAGCGAGTTCCCGCTGCCGGTGCGCGCGCAGTACGAGGCCGGCGCACGGTTGCTGCTGGTGCCCAGCTGCACCGATACCGAGGCTGGCGCCACGCGCGTGCGCGTGGGCTGCCTGGCGCGCGCGCTGGAGAACCGCTGCTTCGTGGCGCAGGCGGTGACCGCCGGCGAGGCCGCGTGGAGCCCGGCGCTCGACGTGAACACGGGCGAGGCCGCGCTGTTCGCGCCGATGGACGTGGGCTTTCCCGCCGACGGCGTGCTCGCGTGCACCCGCGGCGACGAGGACTGGGCGATCGCCGGGCTCGATCCGGCCGCGCTGGAGGCCTCACGCGATGCGGCGCAGGTGGCGAACGATCGCGATTGGCGCGGGCAGTCGGCGCCGCTGCTGGCGACTGCGCGGGTGGAACGGCTCGACTGAGGCCACGGGGCCTGTGAACCCTCATGGCACATGTCGCACCCGCCAAGCGGGCGTGCGCGGCAAGGACGCGCGACGGCGCGTCTGTCGATCCGCAACGCAGCGATGACGCCGCGGCGTGCGTCCGCGCGGTGGCGCCTGGCATCTATTGGAACGCCATGCGCCGCATGCCATCAGTGTTGACAGGCCCTAGCCCAGCAGCGGCAGCGCGAGCCACAGCGACAGCGAGGCCAGCGCGACGCCGATCGCGGTCGCGGCCAGCACGTCGCTGGGGTAGTGCAGGCCCAGCACCACGCGCGACACCGCGACGCTGGCGCTGAACGGCAGCAGCAGCCACGCCAGCAACGGGTAGTGCCAGAGCGCGACCATGGTGAACGACACCGCGTGCAGGGTGTGGCCGGAGGGGAAGCTGAACTCGTCCAGCGGCGCGATCCAGGCACGGATGCGTGCATCGGCCGCGAAGGGCCGGGGCCGCTTCGTCCAGCGCTTGAGCGCCTTGTACAGCACCAGCGCGACCGCACCGGTGAGGGCCATGTGCGCGCTCGCCGCCAGGCCGTCGACGCCGTCGGCCAGCACCAGCAGCGTCATCAGCGCGTACCAGAACACCCCGTCGCCGAGCCGGCTCACCGCCGCGAAGTAGCGGCGCACGCCGGGGCGCCCGCCGGCGCGGTTGGCGCGCACGCACCAGCCGGCATCGCTGAGCATCCAGCGCTCAGGCCGCGGCGCGGTCGACATGGCCGTGGCCCCGGCGGGCGATGTCCGCGAGCAGGGCGTCGAAGTCGGCCGCGACCTGCGCCGGCGACAGGTGCAGCACCGACGTGCGCGCGGCATCGCCCATGCGCCGCGCGAGTGCGGCATCGCTGCCGATGCGCACCGCGGCGGCGACGAAGCCCGCGTCGTCGTCGAACGGAATCGCGGCGCCGTGCGCGCCATCGTGCAGGTGTTCGCGCGCCGCGCCGTAGTCGAACGCAACCACCGGCACGCCACTGGCCATCGCCTCGAGGGTGACGTTGCCGAAGGTCTCGGTGCGGCTCGGGAACAGGAACAGGTCGGCGCTCGCGAACAGCCGCGCCAGCGCCTCGCCGCGCTGCACGCCCATGAACGTGAAGTCCGGGTGCTCGCGGCGCAGCGCCGGCAGCAGCGGGCCATCGCCCACCCACGCATAGCGTGCGCCCGGGCACTGCGCCTGCAGTGCGCGGAATGCGCGCACCGCCAGGGCCAGGTTCTTCTCGGCGGCGATGCGCCCGACATGGATCACCAGCGGCGCGCTTTCGCCCGCCCCAAGCCCCGCGCGCCACGTTCCATCGCGGCGCGCGGGGTCGAACAACACCGTGTCCACGGCGCGCGGCAGCAGGCGCGGATGGCGAAAGCCGCTGCTGGCCAGCGTGTCGCGCAGTTCGCGTGTCGGCACGAGCGTGGCCACGCCGCGGTTGTGGAAGTGGCGCATCCAGCGCAGCGCGAGGCTCCAGCCAGGGCAGGCCGTAGTCGCGCATGTACTCGTCGAAGCGCGTGTGGAAGCCGGTGGCGACGGGAATGCCGAGGCGGCGCGCGGCGCGCAGCGCCGACCAGCCGAGCGGGCCCTCCGTGGCGACGTACAGCGCGTCCGGGCGCGATGCCGTCCACGCGGCGAGCAGTTGGCGGGTCGCGGGCAGGCCCGCGCGCAGGCCGGGATAGCGCGGCAGCGACAGGCCGCGGACCAGGGTTTCGCCGGGCCCAGGCGCGGGCGCGGCGACCTGTCGTGGCCGCACCAGCGCGACCTCGTGCCCCCGTTCGCGCAGGCCGCGTTCCAGCGCCTGCACGGTCAGCGCGACGCCGTTGACCTCGGGCGGGTAGGTTTCGGTGACGATGGCGTAGCGCATGCGCGGCTCCACGTTTCGCGCATGCTGGCGGACGCGCATGAAACGCGCGTGGCAGCACGATGACGCCGGGATGACCACGCCCCGCGGCGCGTTGGCACGGCTCAGGCGGACTGGATCTCGAGCATGACGCCGAGCGCGGCGATGTCCGGCGGCTCGCCCTCGAGGTCGGCACGCAGCAGCGGGCGGCTGTCGAGCCAGCGGCGCGGCAGGCGCAGCACGAGCCCGCGCTCGCTGGCCTCGACGTCGAACTCGGGGATCTCGTCGGCCTCGCGCGAGCGATGCAGCAGGGCGGCGATGCGCAGCAGGGCCGCGCTGCGCCGGGCCGCGGCGAGCAGGCGGTCGGGCAGGGCGTCGAAGGCCGACTTGGGGATCTTGCGCCGGTGCGAACGCACCAGCGCCGCGAGGAACTGCTGTTCCTGGCGCGAGAAGCCGGCGATGTCCGAGTTCTCGATCACGTACGCGCCATGCACGTGGTACTGGCTGTGCGCGATGGCCAGGCCGAGCTCGTGCAGGCGCGCGGCCCAGGCCAGCATCAGCAGGTCGTCGGGGTCGAGCTTCCATGCCGGTGCCACCTGCTCGAACAGGCGCATCGCCGTGGCCTCGACGCGCGCGGCCTGGGCGGTGTCGATGCCGTAGCGATGGGTGAAGCCGATGATCGAGGCTTCGCGCGGGTCGTGTTCGCTGCCGCGGCCGAGCATGTCGTAGAGCACCCCTTCGCGCATGGCCGCCTTGCTCACCGCCATGCGCTGCAGGCCGAGCACGCCGAATGCGGCCTCCAGCACCAGCACGCCGCCGGCGATGATCGGCCGGCGCTCGTCGGACAGGCCGGGAAGCTCGATGTCGGCGATGTTCTCCGCCTGCAGCAGGCGGTCGCGCAGCACCGGCAGCGCCTCGGCGGTCACCGCGCCCTTGGTCAGCTTCATCGCCGCGCAGATGTCGCCGATCGCCTTGTTGGTGCCCGAGGCGCCGATGGCCTCGTTCCAGCCCAGCGCGCGGTAGGCATTGGCGAACTGCTGGAACTCGGCGCTGACCTCGATCAGGGCTTCGCGCCACTTCTTCTTCGACAGCTTGCCGTTGCCGAAGAAGCGCCGCGTGGTGGCGATGCAGCCGACCTGCAGGCTCTCACGCTCGATCGCGCCGAAGCCGCGGCCGATGATGCATTCGGTGGAGCCGCCGCCGATGTCGATCACGAGCCGACGCTGGCCGGGCTTGGGGGGCTGCGCGTGGGCGACGCCGAGGTAGATCAGGCGCGCCTCCTCGCGGCCGGAGATCACCTCGATGCCGTGCCCCAGCGCGGTCTCGGCCGGGACCAGGAACGCCTGGGGCGCGGCCAGCACGCGCACGGTGTTGGTCGCCAGTGCGCGCACGCGCTGCGGCGGGATGTCGCGGATGCGCTGCCCGAAGCGGGCCAGGCACTGCAGCGCGCGCTGGCGCACCTCGAGCGACAGCCCGCCCTTGCCGTCCAGGCCTTCGGCCATGCGCACGGTCTCGCGCAGGCGGTCGACGATCCGCAGCTGGCCCAGCGTGTAGCTGGCGACCACCATGTGGAAGCTGTTGGAACCGATGTCGATCGCCGCAAGCATGTCGCCGTCGCGCAGCGGCGGCGCCAGCGATCCGGCACGGGCGAGGGCATCCATCATCCGCAGAGTTTGGCGAGGAGGAAGTTTTGCGCAGAGTGCGGCATGGCGTCGCCGTCGGGCGATAGCTTGCGGTAAACGCCGTCCTCGTGCAATTCCCAGGCGCTGGTGTTGTCGGCGAGGTAGTTGTCGAGCGCTTCCTCGCGCACGCGCGCCGCCAGCTCCGGGTCGAGGATCGGGAAGCAGGTCTCGACGCGCCGCAGGAGGTTGCGCTCGAGCCAGTCGGCGCTGGAGCAGAACAGGTCCGGGTCGCCGTCGTTGGCGAACCAGTACACGCGGTGGTGCTCGAGGAAGCGGCCGATGATCGAGCGCACGCGGATGTTCTCCGACACCCCCGGCACGCCGGGGCGCAGCGAACAGGCGCCGCGCACGATCAGTTCGATCTGCACCCCGGCCTGCGAGGCGGCGTACAGAGCGCGCATCACCTGCGGCTCGTTGAGCGCGTTCATCTTGGCGACGATGCGCGCGGGGCGTCCGGCGAGCGCGTGCCGTGTCTCGCGTTCGATGCGCTCGATGATCCCGGCATGCAGGGTGAAGGGCGACTGCAGCAGCCGCTTCAGCGAGATCGCGGGCGCGAGGCCGGACAGCTGCTGGAAGATCAGGTGCACGTCGTTGCCGATGTCCGGGTCGGCGGTGATCAGGCCGATGTCGGTGTACACGCGCGCCGTGCCGGAATGGTAGTTGCCGGTGCCCAGGTGCACGTAACGGCGCAGCTTGCGCCCTTCGCGACGCACCACCAGCAGCATCTTGGCGTGGGTCTTGTAGCCGACCACGCCGTACACCACCTGCACGCCGGCCTCCTGCAGGCGGTCGGCGAGGCCGAGGTTGGCCTCTTCGTCGAAGCGCGCGCGCAGTTCCACCACCACGGTGACGTCCTTGCCGTTGCGCGCGGCCTGCACCAGGTGCTCGACGATCGGCGAATCCTTGCCGGTGCGGTACAGCGTCTGCTTGATCGCCAGGACGTTGGGGTCCTCCGCCGCCTGCTTGATCAGCTCCAGCACCGGGGAGAACGCGTCGAAGGGATGGTGCATCAGCACGTCGCCCTCGGCGACGAGCTCGAAGATCGCGTCGGCATGCTTGAGCGCGCGCGGCTGGAACGGCGGGAACTTCAGGTCCGGGCGTTGCACCAGGTCGTAGACCTGGATCACGCGGTTGAGGTTGACCGGGCCGTCGATGCGGTAGACGGCGTTCTCGGGCAGCTCGAAGTTCTGCAGCAGGGTGCGCACGATGGGCTTGGGGCAGTTGGCGGCGATCTCCAGCCGCATCGCGCGCAGGTAGCCGCGCCCGACCAGCTCGTCGCGCAGCGCCAGCGCCAGGTTCTCCACCTCGTCCTCGTCGACGATCAGCTCGGAGTTGCGCGTCACCCGGAACTGGTACGCGCCCTTGACCTCCATGCCCGGGAACAGCTCGTCGACGAACTCAGACAGTACCGAGGACAGGAACACGAAGTCGTACTCGCCACCGGAGATCGCCTCCGGCAGCTGGATGATGCGCGGCAGTGAGCGCGGCGCGCGCACGATGGCGAGGTTGCCGATCCGCCCGAACGCGTCCTTGCCCTTGAGCACGACGACGATGTTGAGCGACTTGTTGAGGATCTTCGGGAACGGGTGCGCGGGGTCGAGTCCCAGCGGCGACAGCACCGGCATGATCTCGTCGCGGAAATAGGCGCGCAGCCAGCGGCTCTGCCGCGCCGTCCATTGCGCGCGACCGAGCACGCGCACCCCGGCGTCGGACAACGCCGGGCGCAGGACGTCGTTCCAGCAGTCGTACTGCGCCTTCACCAGTTCCGCGGCGCGGTCGTGGATGCGCCTGAGCACGGTGGCCGGGGCGAGGCCATCGGGGGTGACGATCGGACCGAAGTCCTGGGCATGGCGCACGGTCGCGGCGCGGATCTCGAAGAACTCGTCGAGGTTGGTGCAGGAGATGCACAGGTAGCGCAGCCGTTCCAGCAGCGGCACCGCCTCGTCCTGGGCCTGCGCCAGCACGCGGAAGTTGAAATCCAGCTGCGACAGCTCGCGGTTGAAGTACAGCGACGGATCGCGCAGCGGATCGCCGTCGCCGGCGTCGACCGGGAACGCCTCGGCGTCCGCGGCGGCCTTGCCCCGGCCGCGGGGCTTCGATCCGGATGTCCTGGGCTTGCTCACGCGGTGGCTCCGATGGGGGCGGGATCGCGCGACAGCACGCGATCGACGCCGAAATGGCAGGAAAAGGTGCTGCCGCGACCGACTTCGCTGGCGATCTCCAGCCGGGCCTGGTGCAGGTTCAGCACGTGCTTGACGATCGCCAGGCCGAGACCGGTGCCGCCGGTTTCGCGCGAGCGGCTGGTCGACACGCGGTAGAAGCGCTCGGTGATGCGCGGCAGGTGCGCGGCGGGGATGCCGTAGCCGCTGTCGCGCACCGACAGCACCGCGCCATCGCCTTCGCGCTCGAAGCGGACGTCGATGTGGCCACCGGCGGGGGTGTAGCGCACGGCGTTGCTGACGAGGTTGGAGAACGCGCTGTGCAGTTCCTTGACCGAGCCGCGCAGGTCGACGCCGGCGACATCCTCCACGCTGATCGCGTGCCGGCCCTGGCTGAGCGCCTCGGCCTCGCGGCGCAGGGTGGCGAGCATCGAGCCCATCGAGATCGCCTCGTCGATCGCCACGCCGTCCTGCGCTTCCAGGCGCGAGAGGGTCAGCAGGTCCTCGACCAACTGGGTCATGCGCTGCGACTGCAGCTGCATTTCCCGGAGCATCGGTGCCCAGTCGGGCTGCTCGGCCGGGTCGAGCATGTCGAGGTAGCCGTGGACCACCGTCAGCGGCGTGCGCAGTTCGTGCGAGACGTTGGCGACGAAGTCGCGGCGCACCTGCTCCAGCCGCATCATCTTGGTGACGTCGCGCGCGACCAGCAGCCAGTATTCATGCGAATACGGGATCAGGCGCAGGCTGAGGCGGATGTCCGGCGAGACCGGTGACGGCGCGTCCAGCAGCGGCTCGGCGTTGCGGCCTGCGGCAAGCCAGTGCGAGACCTGCATCGCCTGCAGGCGCTCGCCCAGCGGCAGGCCGACGTCGCGCGGATGGCGCAACCCGAGCAGGTGCGTGGCCGCGGGGTTGAACCATTGCACGCGCTGGCTGTTGCGCTCGATCACGACCACCGCGTCCGGCAGCGCCGCGGCGACCGCGCGATAGGCGCGCAGCATCGCCACCAGCCGGCGCTTGCGCGCGCGCATGTCCTCCTGGCTCTGGCGCAACTGCTGTTCGAGCGCGTTCCAGACCCCGCGGCCGTCGGTTGCGCGCGGGCGCTGGCGCGAGGTCAGTCGATCGAGCACCCGGCGCAACCGCCAGTAGTGCCAGGCCACGATGCCCAGCGCGGCGATCGCCAGCGCCGGCCAGACCCGGCCTGCCAGCAGTCCGATCGCCAGCGCCAGCGCCAGCACCAGCGCGAGCTGGCCGAGGGTGCGGGTCCATGCGGAGCGGGCACGGGGCGGCATGGGTCAGCAGCCGGGCATCGGGAACGGGCACGCGGGAATGGCAAGTGCGGCGCGGCGCGCGCCCTTCACGATTCCCGGTTGCCCGATCTCCATTCCCGGCCCTCCACTCAGACCGCCGCCGAGAAGCGGTAGCCGGAGCCCCGCACCGTCTGCACCATGCCGTCGAGCCCGGTGGGCTCCAGCGTCTTGCGCAGCCGGCGGATGTGCACGTCCACCGTGCGCTCCTCGACGTACACGCTGCCGCCCCAGACATGGTCGAGCAACTGCGTTCGGCTGTAGACGCGTTCGGGGTGGGTCATGAAGAAATGCAGCAGGCGGTACTCGGTGGGGCCGATGCTGATCGGCTGGTCGGCGGCGAACACCCGGTGCGCCGCGCCGTCGATCCGCAGCGCGCCGACGCCGACGCTGCCGTCCTCGTCGTCCTCGCGCGAGCGGCGCATCACCGCGCGGATCCGCGCCAGCAGCTCGCGCGCCGAGAACGGCTTGACCACGTAGTCGTCGACCCCGGCCTCGAGCCCGCCGACGCGGTCGTTCTCCTCGCCGCGCGCGGTCAGCATGATGATCGGTACCTCGCGCGTCAGCGCCTCCTTGCGCCAGCGCCGCGCCAGTTCCAGGCCGCTGGTGCCCGGCAGCATCCAGTCGAGCAGGATCAGGTCCGGCACCCGGTCGGCGATCGCGGTCTGCGCCTCGCGGGCGTCGCCGGCGTGGGCCGGCTCGAAGTCGCCCTTGCGCAGGGCGAAGGCGACCATGTCGCGGATCGCGGGTTCGTCGTCGACGATCAGGATGCGCTTCTGCACCTTGGGGTCCTGCCAGGCCGGCCCGGGTGGCCGTCCGCGGCATTAGACGACAGTTTTATGACGGAAACGTGACGCGCCCGGGGGCGCGGCCCAGCCCGGGCCCGCCGGCTCAACGGCGGCGCAGGTCCGGGTCGCGCACGCCCTGGCGGCGCAGCTCCAGCACCACCGGCGTGATGGCGGCAATGCGCGCGTCGATCCGGGCCCGGGCGTAGTAGTCCAGGTCGTCGCGCTTCTTGAGGGTGTTGAGCTGGACCAGTGCCTGCTCCTCGCGGCCGCTGAGGAAGGCCGCCTCGGCCCAGGCCTCGCCGGCGCGGACCGGGTCGCCGGCGATCTCGGCGGCGCGCGCGAAGGTGCGCTGGAAGGCCGGGTCGCCGGCATTGTCGGCCAGCAGCGGGCGCAGCACCGCCTGCGCCCGGCGGCCGGCCTCCGGGGTGTTGCGCGTCACCAGGACCTCGGCGTAGGTCAGGGCCACGGCCGGGTTGCGCGGCATGCGCGCCAGCAGGGCCTCGAAACGCGCGTCGGCGGCCGCGGCGCGGCCGGCGTGCGCCTCGGCCTCGCCCAGGCCCAGCGACAGCCAAAGGTCGCCGGGATACTTGTCGAGCAGGGCTGAGAAGCCTTCCGCGGCCTGCGCGCCGCGTCCCGTGCGCAGCTGCGCCAGCGCCAGGCCGTAGCGCTGCGGGTCGTCGAGCTTGCCGGCGCGGGCGATGGTGTCGTACTCGCGCACCGCGGCCTCGGCGGTATTGGCGCTGAGCACGCGCAGGCGCTCGCGCGCCCAGCCGAATTCGCGGCTGTCGACAGCGCCCAGGCCGCCGGCGCCAGCGAGGGTCAGCGAAGAAGGCAGCAGCGGGTTGTCGCCGATGCGCAGCGAATCCGGCACCGACACGCCATCGATCGGCACGCGTTCGACGCGTACGCCGTCAGGCGTCGACGTGGTGCCGGTGACCGTGGTGGCCGCCAGCTGCCGCGCGCGGTCCTTGGCCTCGCTGATGCGGGTGGTGGTGACGGGGTGGCTGCGCAGGTAATCGGGCGTGCGCTCGCGCTCGCCGCCCTGGTTGGTGCGCGAGGCCGCCTGCATGCGTTCGAACATGCTGGCCATCGCGTCCGGGTCGTAGCCGCCTCGCGACAGGGTGCGGATGCCGATGCGGTCGGCCTCGGATTCGTTGGAGCGCGTGTAGTTGATCTGCCGCTGCGCCATCAGGCCCTGGGCGCTGGCCACCGCGGCCATCGCGGCGTCGTCGGAAGAGTTGCCGCCGGCGGACTGCGCGATCGCGATCGCGCCCAGCATGGCCAGCAGGATCGGGATGCTGTCGCGCTGCGCCCGCTCGACGCTGCGCAGCACGTGCGCCTGGGTGACGTGCGCGATCTCGTGGCCGAGCACCGCCGCCACTTCGTCCTCGGTCTCGGCGGTCATCACCAGGCCGGCGTTCATGCCGATGTAGCCGCCGAGCGTGGCGAAGGCGTTGATGCTGCGGTCCTTCATCATGAAGAACGTGTAGCGCTGCTCGGGATTGTCGCTGACCGCGCCCAGCCGGTTGCCGGTGGCCTGCAGCCAGCTGTCGACGAGGGGGTCTTCCAGCACGTAGCCGTAGTGGCGCAACTGGGCCAGCAGCATGCGGCCGTACTCCGCCTGTTGCGCCGGCGCCAGCACCGTGCCCGCGGACGAGCCGATGTCGGGCAACCGGTTCTCCTGCGCACGCGCGCAGACGCTCGCGACCAGGATCAGCAGCAGGGTCGTCAGCGGAGCAAGATGGCGTCTGGCGCTGGGCAGGGGCATGGTCCGGCCGGGGTGGGGGCCCGGCCAGCATGCCGGGACAGGCGGCCGCGGGCGTGAATCCGATGTTAATCGACCGCAGCGTTCCGCACGTGGAAGTGGAAAAGCCACGCGCCGGCCGCCACCATTCGACCTGCAACGATCGCATGGGTTCCCGGAGGGAGCGTGGACACACCGCAGGACGGCGCGCAGGCGCCACCGATCACCGTCTACACCAGCGCCATCTGCGGCTACTGCGTCGCGGCCAAGAATTTCCTGCGCAGCCGCGGGCTGGCGTGGGACGAGGTGCGCATCGACCTCGACCCGGTCGAACGCGAACGCATGGTCGCGCGCACCCGTCGCACCAGCGTGCCGCAGATCTTCATCGGCGACGTCCACGTGGGCGGCTACGACGACCTGATGGCGCTGCATCGCGCCGGCAAGCTCGATCCGCTGCTGACCGGCGGCGCGGCGTGAGCGCGGGCGGCGACGACGCGGACCGAGTCCGCGAGTTCACCGAATTCCGCCAGCGCATGAACGAACGCATCCTGGCCGAGCCCAACCAGGTGGTGCGCCGTTTCTTCGCGCTCGACACCCAGGCCTACCAGGCCGGCGCGCTGGACGTGAAGACGAAGGAGCTGCTGGGGCTGGTTGCCTCGCTGGTGCTGCGTTGCGACGACTGCATCAGCTACCACGTGGCCCAGTGCCGCGAAGCCGGCGTGGGCCGCGAGGAATTCTTCGAGGCCTTCTCTGTGGGCCTGGTGGTGGGCGGCAGCATCGTCATCCCGCACCTGCGGCGCGCCGTGGATTTCCTCGATCGCCTGGAGCAGGGCGGGGCGGACGCGCCGTCGTCGCACGACCACTGACCGCGCCGGTCCGGGCGCCGCCGCGCCGTGCGCGACTTTCGTCGGGTTGGGGCGGGCATGCCGTTTCGGGCATAATTTCGGGCCAGACCTTTCCCGACGCCGCGCGTTCGCGCGGCGTCTTTTCGCACGGACATCCCCCCACATGACGCACACCATCACGGTCATCCGCGGCGACGGCATCGGCCCGGAGATCATGGACGCCACCCTGCACGTGCTCGACGCGATGAAGCTCGGGCTCCGTTACGAGGAGGCCGACGCCGGCCTCGTCGCGCTGGAAAAGCACGGCGAACTGCTGCCGCAGGCGACGATGGACTCGATCCGCAGGACCCGCATCGCGCTGAAGAGCCCGTTGACCACGCCGGTGGGCGAAGGTTTCTCCTCGATCAACGTCGAGCTGCGCAAGCGCTTCGACCTGTATGCGAACGTGCGCCCGGCCAAGTCGTTCCCAAACACCCGGTCGCGCTTCCCCAGCGGCGTCGACCTGGTCACCGTGCGCGAGAACACCGAAGGCGCCTACATCGGCGAGGGCCAGGCGATCACCGAGGACGGCGAGACCGCCACCCTGGTGCAGAAGATCACGCGCAAGGGCTCCGAGCGGATCGTGCGCTATGCCTTCGACCTGGCCCGCAACACCGGCCGCAAGAAGGTCACCGTGGTGCACAAGGCCAACATCCTCAAGTCGACCTCGGGCCTGTTCCTGAAGGTGGCGCGCGAGGTGGCGGCGCAGTATCCCGAGATCGAATGCAACGAGATGATCGTCGACAACACCTGCATGCAGCTGGTGATGCGGCCGGAGCAGTTCGACGTGATCGTCACCACCAACCTGTTCGGCGACATCATCTCCGACCTGTGCGCGGGCCTCGTCGGCGGGCTCGGCCTGGCGCCGGGCGCCAACATCGGCAAGGACGCGGCGATCTTCGAGGCGGTGCACGGCACGGCGCCCGACATCGCGGGCCAGGGCAAGGCCAATCCCTGCGCGCTGCTGCTGGGCGCCGGCCAGATGCTCGACCACATCGGCAAGCCCGAGGACGCCACGCGCCTGCGCAAAGCGATCGTCGCGACGCTGGAAGCGAAGGACAACCTGACGCCCGACCTCGGCGGCAGCGGCACCACGATGTCGTTCGCGAGGGCGATCGCCAGCCGGATCTGAGCGGGCCGATCCCCGGCAGGGCCGGAACGGGACGCCTCGTCGTCCCGTGTTCCGTGGCGTGCCGGCGCGGCAGGACCAGGTGAGCGTCATGACAGGTTGCTTGCGTTTCCCGTCTCCCGCCGGGAGAAGGTGCCCGAAGGGCGGATGAGGGTCCGCCGAGGCTTTGCCGCCCCGCCGGATCGATGTCGACGCTGCCCCGGCGGCAAAGGAAGCGACCCGTCCGAGCGTCCTGTTTT
>Ga0209571_1000297_pt1 | contig 71803 bp, 59 predicted proteins | sample EBPBio102011_DNA_FD_185866 | JGI IMG/M metagenome (GOLD analysis project Ga0209571, IMG submission 185866) | Wastewater treatment Type I Accumulibacter community from EBPR Bioreactor in Madison, WI, USA - Reactor 1_1/10/2011_ DNA (SPAdes)... | ecosystem: Engineered > Bioreactor > EBPR >... | reverse complement strand
CCTCGTGCGCGATTACGAACAGCGCATCGACGTATCCCACGCCATGATCCTCGTCGCCATGGGCGGCAACCTGTTGCGCCGAAACGCTCATCCGTGATTTCCAAACGGACTCTGAGAATCGAGCGCCACTCATCTCAAGCGCCGGAGGCACAGATTATAGGGCAGATCGCTGCGGCTTTGAAAATTCCACAAGAAGCAATATTGTCCGTATCCTCCTAATAACATGAGCTTGTCGTACAACGCGCTCGGAGACAAGCTGAGCAATACGGATCCAATCAGCAACGCGGTTTTGATCTCCGGGCTCGATTTTGCCAGGGATGCTGCAAAACTCCTGAGGGCCGGCCATTATCCGATCTCATGCCTCAACTCTTATATCCACGAGTCACTGCATCACACTTGCTTCAGATCGCCGGTTGGGACCGCGATCGCATTCCTTTACAATCGGGGCTTCTTGCGAGCCTACGATCATATTCGATTGGGCGAGGCGTCCGAGTTTGACGCTCTTCATGTGCTAGACGACATCGCGCGGATCGAAGCGATCCTCCACATCATGCGTCCGCTTGCTGAAGGCGTAGCGCTGTTTGGGGAGTTCGATGCTTATCCTGGCAACAGTAAGAGCTTGTCTTCCGTCTTTCGCTTGGCCGCGGTCACATTCGCTGATGTCGTTCCGAACTGGGAAACTATGAAGGTCGAAAATGTACTTCGCAGCGTACTGAATAGGGGGCGAGCACGGCTCGCGACGCAGCGCCGCAAGGAAAATCTCCTTATGCAAGGATTTTCGACTCTGAACGGCGGATATCTACCGGGCTATTTCCTTATTAAAAATCTGCAGTTTGCGTTGGTTAGCAAACTGCAATGTGACAGATTATTGGATTCGGAATTTTATCTGAATTTTATCGCGCATTGGTTCTACAATGATTTCGAGCTCGTTGCTACACTCATCGACGGAACCAAGGAATTGTGCCCGTCAAATGTCGAGCAAGATGCGGTAAATTCCATCTCAATCGCGTTCCAGCGTCGGATGAGCATGCTCTTTACCTACCTTACGGCCGACATGGTCGATCAATTCGACGACTTGCTTGCAAGCGGCAAAATTCCCTGGTGTGAACTCCAGCTTGGTATGGATCGACAACAGGCGAAACGGGTTCAAGAGAGGCTGGTGGCCGAGATCAACGAGGTTATCGATTTTGCCGGAGCCCCCTCCGATCAGCGTATTGTTCGAGAACTCTGCCACGACATTACGATGCGGCGCAATTATCTGTGCCTAGGAAGTTTCCTAGAGGACATCGAGATCTCGTCAAACGGGCACTTGAGGATCTCCCGGTTATCGCAGAATTCTCCATTCCCCGTCATGATGCTTGGCAAATCCGAAAAGCCCGGTCCCTGGAAGGGGAAAGCAACTCTCGACATTCTGCAGTCGGGACGGTCGGGCCGAGTATTCTTGACCGTTTACGCGAATCATGAACTGGTTTTCATCGAGGGTCTTGGTGAAGGTTTTGGTGAAGAACGGTCTGAAATCATAAATAATAACCTGTCTACGTCCTTTTGCAGAGTGGTTAAGCAGCATATGCGGGAGACAATCGATAAAGCTCTAGATACGGGTAGTGCTGCAGGCTTTCTACGGGATCACTACAGAACGGAGTGGGAACTAAGTACAAGCACCATGTATAGGAACTGGTGTGGTGCGCTGATGGCACTTAACGGGCCCGAGGCTTCACTCTCGGAAGCGCCCGGGGGCTTCCTTTCCATGTGCGAACGTGACACGAAATTTCTGCGCACGATTGCAGGACTTGGTTGCATTGGCAGGCGTCTATTGGATGAGGACGACCTCACGCGCGCGTGTGCGGCCCAAGGAATAGTGGTCGAACAGTTCAAGGCACGGTTGAATGCGGTGGAGCGTGACTATGGTTTCAGATTTCTGTATCCGCTGGAACGCTTTTTCGTGCTGACAATCTGAAATCCATTTTTCTTAGCTTGGTGATATGCAGTCGCGCTGACAGCTCGCGTAGCGGTCTAAAGTGCAGGGCGGATCCAGCGAAGCGTGATCCGCCGGATGGTGTTTCGGTTCCCGACGCATGCGGCGGGTTAGGCTTCGCCTTCAACCCGCCCTACGATGTCTGCGGTCTCCAAGTCGAGCAACGAGCCTCTTCTTCGAAGAACAGCTTCCTCATGTCTCAACCGCTGCTTCCGACGCGAGCTGGTCAGGTTTGAAAGCGAAACCATCTCCGCCGCCCGCGCGTGACGGCTCCGGGCGGGGGTTGGTGTGGGTCGCTTCCGCGCGGCGCACCCTGCGGTGGCGACAGCCCGCTTGTGCCGGCGTCGGCAACCGTGCATAAACGGCTCGCGAATTCCAACGAACCGCATAACGGTCAACAACGGGCGCGGGGAAATCCGAGATGAAAATAGCGGTACCCAGAGAGCGCATGCCCGGCGAAACCCGCGTGGCGATCTCTCCGGACGTCGTCAAAAAGCTGGTCGGCCTGGGCTGCGAGATTGTCGTCGAGAAAGGTGCCGGCGACGACGCAGCGATTACGGACGCAGAATTTAAGGAAGCCGGGGCCTCGATCGGCAACGACGAAGCTTCGACGCTGAAGGATGCGGACGTTGTTTTGAAGGTGCAGCGGCCGGTCGTCGAAGGCGACCTGAACGAAGTGGCGATGCTGAAGCCGGGGTGCGTTCTGATCGCCCAGTTGCAGGCGCTCACCCATCCCGACGAGGTCGCGGCCTATGCCCAGGCGAACATCAATGCGTTCGCCCTGGAACTGATGCCCCGCATTTCGCGGGCGCAGTCGATGGACATCCTGTCGTCGCAGAACAATCTCGCCGGCTACAAGGCGGTGATCGACGGCGCCGCCGAGTTCGGCAGCGCGCTGCCGATGATGATGACCGCCGCCGGCACGGTGCCGCCGGCCAAGGTGTTCATCATGGGCGTTGGCGTCGCCGGGCTGCAGGCCATCGCCACCGCAAAGCGCCTCGGCGCCGTGGTCACCGCGACTGACGTGCGGTCGGCGACCAAGGAGCAGGTGGAGAGCCTGGGCGGCAAGTTCATCATGGTGGACGAGGCGTCGATGAAGGACGCCGAGACCTCCGGTGGCTACGCAAAGGAGATGTCGGAAGACTTCAAGCGCAAGCAGGCGCAGGTCGTCGCCGACCACGTCAAGAAGCAGGACATCGTCATCACCACCGCGCTCATCCCCGGCAGGCCCGCACCGCAGCTCGTCTCCGAGGAGATGGTGCAGAGCATGAAGCCGGGCTCGGTCATCATCGATCTTGCCGCCGAGGCCGGCGGCAACTGCGCGCTCACCGAACCCGGCAAGGTCGCGGTCAAGTACGGCGTCAAAATCGTCGGGCATCTCAACGTACCGGGGCGGCTGCCGAAGGACGCCACCGCGCTGTTCGCCCGCAACGTCTTCAACTTCCTCAGCCCGCATGTGGACAAGGAGAGTAAGGCGCTGAACTTCAAGTGGGACGACGAGACGGTGCAGGGAACGTGCGTTACCCGCGATGGCAAGGTGGTTAACCCGACGCTCGCAGGGGAGGCGAAGTAGCCATGGATCAATCAACCATCGTCGACCAGGCGGTCAAGCTGGCAAACGAGGCGCAGCGCCTCGCCCAGCAGGCCGGCGACCTCGCCACGGCGGCCACCCAGATCATCCCGCCGGACGTGGCGGCGGCGGCCGGCGGCGGCCATTTTCTGTCGCTGTTCACCGTCTTCGTGCTGGCCTGCTTCGTCGGCTTCTATGTCGTCTGGAGCGTGACGCCGGCACTGCACTCGCCGCTGATGAGCGTCACCAACGCGATTTCGTCCGTTATCATCGTCGGCGGCCTTCTCGCGGCCGGACCGGCGCACTTCGACTTTTCGAAGGTGATGGGCTTCTTCGCCGTCATTCTGGCGTCGGTGAACATCTTCGGCGGCTTTATCGTCACCCAGCGCATGCTGGCGATGTTCAAGAAAAAAGTTAAGAAGTAGGGGGCCGAACCAATGACCGAAAACCTCACCGGCTTTCTCTACGTCATCGCGGCGGTGCTGTTCATTCTGGCATTGCGCGGTCTCAGCAATCCCGAAACCGCCCGCCAGGGCAACATCTTCGGCATCGCCGGCATGGTCATCGCCGTCGGTACGACGCTCGTTGGTCCCGGCGTTGTCAGCTACTGGATGATCCTGTTGGGCCTCCTCATCGGTGGCGGCATCGGCACCGTCGTCGCCTTGCGGATCCAGATGACGGCGCTGCCGCAGCTGGTCGCGGCCTTTCACAGCCTCGTCGGTCTGGCTGCCGTGTTCGTCGCCACCGCGGCATTGTACCACCCGGAAGCCTACGGCATCGGCACCGCCGGCCACATCCACACCGGCAGCCTGGTGGAAATGTCGCTGGGCGTCGCCATCGGCGCGATCACCTTCTCCGGCTCGATCATCGCGTTCCTGAAGCTGCAGGGGCTGATGAGCGGCAACCCGATCACCTTCCCGTTCCAGCACCCGCTGAACGCGGTCGTCGGGGTGGTCATCGTGCTGTGCATCATCTGGTTCTGTGCCAGCGAGGCCTATGCGGCGTACTGGCTGATCGTGCTGCTGTCGTTCGCCATCGGCTTCCTGCTGATCATCCCGATCGGCGGTGCCGACATGCCGGTGGTCGTCTCGATGCTCAACTCCTATTCAGGGTGGGCGGCAGCCGGCATCGGCTTCACCCTGGGCAACCCCGCGTTGGTGATCGTCGGCGCGCTGGTCGGGTCCTCGGGTGCCATCCTGTCGTACATCATGTGCAAGGGGATGAACCGCTCGATCTTCAACGTGCTGCTCGGCGGCTTCGGCGGCGAGGGCGCCCTGCCGGGCGCGGGAGCGGCCGGCGGCCGCGACCGCTCGGTCAAGGCTGGGTCGGCCGACGACGCGGCGTTCATCATGAAGAACGCCTCGAAGGTGATCATCGTCCCCGGCTACGGCATGGCGGTGGCGCAGGCGCAGCATGCTCTTCGCGAGATGGCCGACAAACTGAAGGAAGAAGGCGTCGAAGTGAAGTACGCCATCCATCCGGTGGCGGGCCGCATGCCCGGGCACATGAACGTGCTGCTGGCCGAGGCCAACGTGCCCTACGACGAGGTGTTCGAGCTCGAGGAGATCAATCACGAGTTCTCGACCGCCGACGTCGCCTACATTATCGGCGCCAACGACACCTGCAACCCGGCGGCGCGCACCGACAAGACCAGCCCGATCTACGGCATGCCGATCCTCGACGTGGACAAAGCAGGCACGACGCTGTTCGTCAAGCGTTCGATGGCGTCCGGCTACGCCGGCGTCGATAACCCGCTGTTCTTCGGCGACAAGACGATGATGCTGTTCGGCGACGCCAAGAAGATGACGGAAGAGATCGTCCAGGCGCTCGGCTGATCGTCCGCCCCCCGGCGGACGCCAAAACTTCAGCGGGGCCTTCGAGCCCCGCTTTCGTTTTTTTGGGTGGGGGGACTCTCGGTTGCCCTCACCCCGACCCTCGCCCGCAGGTGGGCGAGGGAGCAGACGCGGCAGCTTAATCACCTCGCCTGCTTGCGGGAGAGGGAGGGGCCCGCCGCGAAGCGGTGGGAGGGTGAGGGAGGAGAGGCAAACCGCGCATCCTCCGTTGCCCACTAAGACATAAAGACCACGCGACGTAGTCCTGCGCATCCCGTCAGCTCACGTTGACCACCGGATGCCGCTCGCTACCCCAGCCTTATCAAGAGGCTTTTCTCGCAGCTCCGCACAGAACTGGTCGTATTCGGCGAAGGTTACCGGGTATCTGCCCAGCGCGAACCCGGTAGCCGATCTCTGCGCGATGCTGCGGTTTTTCGGAATTCGCCCGCCGGCAGCGCCACGATCTCCGGACATCACGGCGCGTCGTCGTCCTTGGACCAGCGAGGTCGGGAACTCGCGCGGATCGACGCCGCTGAAGATCCCGTCTGCAGCGCGACAATCAGGATGGCAATGGAGCGTCAATCAGGATGAGACGATATCGCCGGGCTCGTGACGCAGGGAGGGCGTAGCCCGACCGGAGTCACGAGCCCGGCGCGACGCGATCCCCGAAGGGAACGCGTCGTCTGGTGATCACGGCCGAGCGGGTATGCGGGTGGTTCTTCTCGCCAAAGAGGAATCACCCCTTGCCCGGCCGACACGCGACCGATCACCAGATGAGGCTGTACATGAAGTTCCGTCAGACCGACACGCCACCCGTCGCGGCAGCGAAGGCGTCGTTCAGCACCTCCACCGCCTATCGCTTCGAGAAGAATTCCCGACTGCCCTCGCAGAAGACGGAGATCCGAGGACGGCGGCGGCCGGACCCGCTGGTCGATATCTTCGAGGCGGAGGTCGTGCCGATGTTGAAGGCCGCTCCCGGCCTTCGATCCGTCGCCATCTTCGAGGAGATGCTCCGACGCTATCCCGAACTCAGGGCTGGGATCCGACGGACCCTGGAGCGGCGGATCCGCGCCTGGCGCGCCATCCATGGGGAAGAGCAGGAAGTCGTCTTTCGGCAGGTCCACGAACCCGGCCGGACCGGCCTGTCGGACTTCACCGACATGGGCGACGTCGGCATCACGGTCGCGCGGGCGCCGCTCGATCATCGGCTCTATCACTTCCGGCTCGCCTATTCCGGCTTCGAGCACGCCCATGTCGTGCTCGGCGGCGAGAGCTTCGTCGCCCTGGCGGAGGGGATGCAGAACGCCCTGTGGTCGCTCGGCGGCGCGCCTCGGGAACATCGAACCGACAGCCTTTCGGCCGCCTTCCGCAATCTCGACCTGGAGGCGCAGAAGGATCTGACCGCCCGATACGAGGATCTGTGCGCCCATTATCGGATGACGCCGACCCGCAACAATCGCGGGATCGCCCATGAGAACGGCTCCATCGAAGGGCCGCACGGTCATCTCAAGCGCGTGATCGAGGACGCGCTTTTGATGCGGGGAACATCCGACTTCGATGATCTCGCCGCCTATCGCCGCTTCATCGACGAGATTGTCGGGCGCCGGAATGCGCGCACGGCCAAGCGCATCGATATCGAGCGCGCCGCCCTGCAGGAGCTTCCGGATCGGCGGACCGCCGACTACGAGCAGGTGACGGTTCGCGTCACGTCCTCGGGCGGCTTCACGCTGCGCAAGGTCTTCTACACCGTCCCGTCACGCCTGATCGGGCACCGGTTGCGCGTGCGCCTGTATGACGACCGGCTCGACCTGTTCATCGGCGGCACGCCCCTGATGACGCTGCCCCGCGGGCGGGCCCATGCCAGCGGCAAGCACGACCAGGTCGTCGACTATCGGCATGTGATCCACTCGCTCCGCCGCAAGCCAATGGCGCTGCTGAACCTCGTCTATCGCAACCAGCTGTTCCCGCGCCAAGCCTATCGACGAACCTTCGACGTCCTCCTGGAGCGGCTGTCCGAGAAGCAGGCCTGCCGCATCATGGTCGACCTGCTCGCCCTCGCCCACGACCGCGGCTGTGAGGCCGAACTCGCCGATCTTCTGACCACCGATCTGCAGGCCGGGCGGCTGCCCGACATCACCGCCCTCTGCGCCCACTTCGCGCCCGATCCGGCGCGCGTGCCGCACGTGGTCGTCCACCTCGTCCCGCTCGACGCCTACGAGGAGTTGGTCGGCTCCGGCCAGAGGGGGCAGGCGGCATGAAGACCACCCAGGCCGTCGACAGCGCGCGTATCAGCCTCCTGCTCAACGAGTTGCGCCTGCCCGCCATCAAGCTGGTGTGGTCGCAGTTTGCCGAACAGGCCGACAAGGAAGGATGGCCCGCCGCCCGCTTCCTCGCCGCCATCGCCGAACACGAACTCGCCGAACGAGGCCGGCGACGGATCGAACGCCATCTCGCCGACGCTCGCCTGCCGCCCGGAAAGACCCTCGACACGTTCGACTTCGAGGTCGTGCCGATGGTCTCCAAGGCGCAGGTCATGGCCATCATCGCCGGCGACAGCTGGTTGGCCAAAGGCGCCAACCTGCTCCTGTTCGGCTCACCCGGCGGCGGCAAGAGCCATCTCGCCACAGCCATCGGCCTCGCCCTGGTCGAGAACGGAGCGCGGGTCCTGTTCACCCGGACCACCGACCTCGTCCAGAAACTCCAGGTCGCGCGGCGCGAACTCGCCCTCGAAGCCGCCATCAACCGCCTCGACCGCTTCGACCTCCTGATCCTCGACGACCTCGCCTACGTCAGCAAGGATCAAGCCGAGACCAGCGTCCTGTTCGAGCTCATCAGTGCCCGCTACGAACGCCGCTCCATCCTCATCACCGCAAAACAGCCGTTCGGTGAGTGGGGCAAGATCTTCCCCGATCCCGCCATGACGCTGGCCGTGGTCGACCGCCTCGTCCACCACGCGACCATCTTCGAGATGAACGTCGAGAGCTACCGACGGCGAACCGCCCTGGAACGAAAACGCGGTCCGGGGCGACCGCCATCCCGCGCAACACCCAACACCGTCGACTGACTGACGCGCCGCGACAATCAACCGCGAAATCCAGCTTGCGCCCGACAATCAACGCGTCGATCATCGATCAGCCGCGACACCAAATCACCATCCAGATTGTCGCCGCCCTCTCATCCAGATTGTCGCGCCATACCCGTCCTTCGGCTGGGCCCTTACCCTCCCGCTGTCGCGGGCCCCTCCCTCTCCCGAAATGGAAGAGGGTTAGACGGGATCACGCCCTCTCCCCTCGCGGGAGAGGGTCGGAGTGAGGGCGGAGGGCGCCTTCGTTTCGTCCTGCTCTCGTTGTCGCCGCAACGCTGCCGCTCTTCCTCGGCGGCCAGGCGCTCGCGTCGCCATCCGCGGTCGGGGGAAAGGCAGGGCGGGGGAGACCGGAAGGCTGATGCCACCCCGATTTGTCCCGCGTCAGCCTGGTGGTGAATGCAAACGAAGAGCGGCTTCGGCTGATCTAATGGGCGAAGGCGGTTCTTGCGGTTCCCCGCTGCCTTTCGATGCAGCGTTCGGCGAGAACGCCGAACAGCAATCCGATGGTTGTCCACAGGATGACCTGAATGCCAAGGGGGCCACAACCTAAGCGGCCTCGGCGGCTGCAGTTCGTTTTCTGTCCGCGCCCGCCCTCCGGCCTCTACAGGCCCCGTGTTTGCATGACCGCCTCGCGGGCCGATCTTCGGTCGGGCCGGCCGGCTTCCCTGAAATTGCGCACGGAGCGAGCATGAGTGATGGACTGCGTGTCTGGCCGGGACACCCCTATCCGCGGGGAGCGACATGGGACGGCACGGGCGTCAATTTCGCCATTTTCTCGGCGCACGCTGAGCGAATCGAACTCTGCCTTTTCGATACGGCCGCCGGGCGGGAGACCGCTCGGATCACGCTGCCGGAATATACCGATCAGGTCTGGCACGGCTATCTGCCGGATATCCGGCCTGGCCAACTCTATGGCTATCGCTGCCACGGGCCTTATGACCCGCAGCGCGGCCACCGCTTCAATCGCCACAAGCTGCTGCTCGATCCCTACGCCAAGGCGCTCGCCGGGGACCTGCGCTGGCGGGATGCGCACTTTGGGTATCGCCTGGGCGGCCGCGACGGAGATTTGTCATTCAGCCGCAGCAACAGCGCCCGCTGGATGCCCAAGTGCCAGGTCATCGACCCGGCTTTCGATTGGGGCGACGATGCGCCGCCGCGCCATCCCCGCCACGACACCATTATCTACGAGGCGCATGTGCGCGGCCTGACGATCCGGCACCCGGGGGTGCCGGATGCGCTGCGCGGCACTTTTGCTGGCCTCGCCCACCCGGCGATCATCGACTACCTCCGCTGGCTTGGCGTGACGGCGATCGAGTTGCTGCCGGTGCAGGCATTTCTCCAGGAGCGCCACCTGGCCGACCGCGGGCTCGCCAATTACTGGGGCTACAATACGCTCGGCTTCTTCGCCCCGGAGCCGCGGTATCTCGCCGGCGGCGGCGTCAACGAGTTCAGGGGGTTCGTCAAGGCGTTTCACGCTGCCGGCCTCGAGGTGATTCTCGATGTCGTCTACAACCACACCGCCGAGGGCAGCGAACTGGGGCCGACCCTGTCGTTTCGCGGCATCGACAACGCCTCCTATTACCGCCTCGTCGCGGGCAACGCCCGCTACTACTGGGACGTCACCGGCTGCGGCAACAGCTTCAATCTGCACAACGCCAACGTCCTGCAGCTGGTGATGGACTCGCTTCGCTACTGGGTCGAAGAGATGCATGTCGACGGCTTTCGCTTCGATCTGGCGACGACCCTCGCCCGCGAGGCCGGCGGCCACTTCGACGTCAACAGTGGCTTTCTCGACGCGGTCCACCAGGACCCGGTGCTCAAAAAGGTCAAGCTGATCGCCGAGCCGTGGGACGTGGGTGACGGCGGCTACCGCCTCGGCGGCTTTCCTCCCGGCTGGGCAGAGTGGAACGATCGGTACCGCGACACAGTCCGCCGTTTCTGGAAGGGTGACGGCGGGCAGGTATCCGACCTCGCCACCCGCGTCACCGGCTCCAGCGACTTGTTCGAAACCCACGGCCGCCGGCCCTGGGCCAGCGTCAACTTCGTGACCGCCCACGACGGGTTCACTCTGGCCGATCTGGTCAGCTACAACCAAAAGCACAACGAGGCGAACGGCGAAGACAACCGCGACGGACATCATCAAAACAACAGCTGGAACTGCGGGGCCGAAGGGCCGAGCGATGACCCCGAGATTGGCCAGCTTCGCCTCAAGCAGCGGTGTAATCTCTTGGCAACGCTGCTGCTATCACAGGGAATGCCAATGCTGCTTGCTGGGGACGAGTTCGGACACACACAGCTCGGCAACAACAACGCCTATTGCCAGGACAGCGACCTGAGCTGGCTCGACTGGAGCCCGATCGACGGGCCCGAACGCCACCTGGTGGAGTTTGTCCGTGGGCTGATCCACCTGCGGCGAGACCACATCGTCTTCCATCGGCAGCGGTTCGGCCATGCCCGCTTCATTCCGGGTACCGAGGTGCAGGACCTCACCTGGCTAAAGCCGGATGGGAGCGAAATGGCTGGACCTGATTGGGGGGACGGGGAGCTTCGGCGACTGGGGTTTCTGATCCGCGGTGAGGCCGGCCAGCACCATCTGACGGCGAGGGGTGAACCGCAGCCGGACGACAGCTTCATTGTTATTCTTAATGCCGATTACGAGCCCGTTTCCTGGGCATTGCCGTCGCTCCCGATCGGGGAGGGCTGGGAGCGGCTGGTCGACACCGATGCCTACGTCCGTGGCGAAGGCGGTCTCGCGGACCATCAATTCTATGCTGATGGCGCGGAGATCGGGGTGGGGCCCCGGTCCCTGGTGGTGATGATGCTTAGCCGCCGCTGAATATGTGCTGTCTTGCTGTCGCCGGCCTGCCACCACAGCGGCACCTCTGCCGCTTGATTCGCAAAGCAATCCTTTATGCAATGCCCTCCAACTGGGTATAAATTGCGTGGGCTGGGGAGCCGCCCGCGGGGAGACGATTGGCACAGCAGCGGTGGGCAAGCCTGTGTATAAAATTCACCAGGCGCGCCTCGTCTCTGGAAAACACTGCAATTTGGCTCCATTGCCAATTGTTTAGGCAACGTGAGACAGCTCTAATATATTGAAAGTACGTTTTTTTATCGATCCCCTGCGCTAGGCGGCGGCACGCGAGCATTTGTCAGAGTGATCGGCAAAAGCCACCAAATGTGCATAACAAACATCGAAGGTACTGCAATTAAAAGGCATTCCTGGTGCGCTCAGGATGATCGGCCGGCGCATGCCGTTGCTCTAAACACCTCAATCGGGTGACAAGTGCCGGCAAAAGAGTGGTCATGCTTCGCAGCAAGCGCCAAAGGCAGCAGCTGCTCGCGCAAGGTCGGTGATGGCTACCCAGTCTTCGCGGTCGACCAGGTGTCGCGGCGTCAGCCATGAACCGCCGACGCAGGCGACGTTGGCGAGGGCCAGAAAAGCCGGTGCGGTCTCGACCGAGATGCCGCCGGTCGGGCAGAACCGGATATCCGGAAACGGTCCGCCAAGAGCCTTCAGCATGCCGATGCCCCCCGCCTGCTGTGCCGGAAACAGCTTGAGTGCGTTGAAACCGGCGTTGCGCGCGGCGATGACCTCCGAGGGGGTCATCACCCCCGGCAGCAGCGGCAACCCGCTCTCACCGGCCGCCGAGACGAGATCCGGGGTGAGGCCGGGCGTGACGGTAAAGCGGGCTCCGGCCTGCCGCGCCCGGCCGAACTCCTCTGGCCGGGTGATCGTGCCGACGCCGACGACGGCATCGGGAACGTCGCGGGCGATGCGATCGATCGAGTCAAACGCGGCCTCGGTGCGGAGCGTGACCTCCAGGGCGCGCACGCCACCTGCCACCAGCGCACGCGCCAGCGGGACCGCCTTGCGTGCATCGTCGATCACGATAACCGGGACGACGGGCCCGAGGCGCAAGAGGTCTTCAATGGTCATTGCACGGACTCCGCGGCGTAGACGAAGTTGTCATGCACCCGCTCGTCCTTGAGATCGGTGAAGGCCGGTGCAGCTCTTTCCTCGGGCGAAAGCCAGGTCATGGCTCCTTGCTCCGCCGACGCGGCGTTTGCGCGGAACATGGCGAAGAGCTCACGTCCGAGGCCGAAGTGGCTAGGTGTCAAATCAGCGTTTGCCGATCGACGGGCGCCGAGTTCGTCACCCGCCAGTTTCACCTCGAGGGTGCCGTGCCGGCCATCGACGCGGACGATGTCGCCGGTCTGCACCTTGCCAATCGGTCCGCCGGCGAGGCATTCGGGGGTCACGTGAATGGCGGCCGGAACCTTCCCCGATGCCCCCGACATGCGGCCGTCGGTGACCAGGGCGACCTTGAAGCCCTCGTCCTGCAGGACGCCCAGAGGCGGCGTCAGCTTGTGCAGTTCCGGCATGCCATTGGCGCGCGGACCCTGCCAGCGGATGACGGCAACGAAATCGCGCCGCAGCTCGTTGCGGTGGAATGCGGCCATCAGCGCCTCCTGGCTGTCGAAGACGATCGCCGGCGCTTCCACCACCTGGTGTTCCGGTTTGACGGCGGATGTCTTGATCACCGCCCGGCCGAGGTTTCCTCTTAGCACCTTCAGGCCACCGTCGGGAGAGAACGGCCTGGAGACGGGCCGGAGCACGCTTTCGTTCCGGCTCTCGGCCGGAGCGGGTCGCCACGCCAGACGGCCGTCCTCAAGGAACGGCTCGTTGCGGTAGGCGGCAAGGCCTTCGCCGGCGACCGTAAGAACGCCGTCGTGAAGCAGGCCCACGCTCATCAACTGTCCGATCAGGAAGCCCATGCCGCCCGCGGCCTGGAAGTCGTTCACGTCGGCCGAACCATTCGGATAAATCGTCGCCAGCAGCGGCACGACGGCCGACAGGTCGCTGAAGTCGTCCCAGGTGATGCGGATGCCCGCAGCATGTGCCATTGCCACCAGGTGGATGGTGTGATTGGTCGAGCCGCCCGTCGCCAGCAGGCCGACGACGCCGTTTACGATCGCGCGCTCGTCGATCACCCGGCCCATGGGTGTGTAGCCGTCGCCGAGCGCGGTGATTTGTAGAACGCGCCGTGCCGCCGCATCGGTCAGGGCGTCGCGCAGCGGGGTATTGGGATTGACGAACGCCGCTCCCGGCAGGTGCAGGCCGATCACCTCCATCAGCATCTGATTGCTGTTGGCGGTGCCGTAGAACGTACACGTGCCGGGCGCGTGATACGCCTTCGACTCGGCCTCCAGCAGCGCGTCGCGCCCCACCTTCCCCTGCGCGTAGAGCTGGCGGACTTTTGCCTTGTCCTGGTTGGGCAGGCCCGAGGGCATCGGCCCCCCCGGTACCAGGATCACCGGCAGGTGGCCGAACTTGAGGGCGCCGATCACCAAGCCGGGGACGATCTTGTCGCAGATGCCGAGACACAGCGCCGCATCGAAGGTGTTGTGGGAAAGCGAGACGGCGGTCGCGAGCGCGATCACGTCGCGGCTGAAGAGAGACAGCTCCATGCCCGGCTCGCCCTGGGTGACACCGTCGCACATGGCCGGTACGCCGCCGGCAAATTGGGCGACGGCGCCCGCCTCGCGCGCGGCCTGCTTGATGATCGCGGGGAAGCGTTCGAAGGGCTGATGCGCCGACAGCATATCGTTGTATGCGGAGACGATCCCGATGTTGGGAAGCTTCGCCTCGCTGAGAATGCACTTCTCGGCGGGGGCGAAGGCGGCGAAGGTATGAGCGAGGTTGGTGCAAGACAGGTGACCGCGCACCGGTCCCTGCCGGCGCGCCTGGTCGAGGCGCCGCAGGTAAGCGGCGCGACTGTTCTCGCTGCGATGCTGAATCCTCTCGGTTACGGACCGCAAGGTGGGATGAATGCTCATGATGTCCTCCGCCTCTCGCAGGAGTCCTGATGCTGGTTGACGCCCGGCCTGATCACGACGCTCCAGCTGCCTCCGCCGCCCTCATCTGGCGAACGCCCCGTTGAAAGGCGGTTAGCCGGGCGTATTCGTCGGCCAGTTTGGCCGGAATGCTTAGATAGATAGGGGTCAGCTCCGCGTAGATCGCGACGTTCTCCGCGATCGGCGCATGACGGTGCGTAGCACCGACCCAGTTTCCCACCACGTTCAGCGTATCCACGTCCCCCAGGGAATAGAGAGCAAAAACCGCAGCACCGAGGCAGGAGCTTTCGAAACTTTCCGGAACGATGACTTCGCGATTGAAGACATCGGCCATCATCTGCCGCCAGAGCCCGGATCGCGCGAAACCGCCGGTCGCCTTGATCGTCCGCGTCGGACCGATCAGACCTTCAACCGCCGGCAGGATGCTGAACAGGCTGTAGATCACGCCTTCCAGCACCGCCCGCACCATGTGCTCCTTGCGGTGACACGCCGCGAGGCCGAAGAATGACGCCCGCATGGCGGCGTTCCACCAGGGGGCGCGCTCGCCGGTGAGATACGGATGGAAAATCAGACCTTCGCAGCCGCACGGCACCCGCTCGGCAATCCGGGTCAGCACGTCGTACGGATCGATGCCGAGGCGCTTCGCCGTCTCGGTCTCCGCCGCCGCCAGTTCGTCGCGCACCCAGCGAAAGGCGATGCCGCCATTGTTGACGGGGCCTCCCACCACCCAGTGGTTCTCGGTCAGCAGATAGCAGAAGGTCCGGCCGTGGGGATCGGTGCGGGGTTTGTCGACCACAGCCCGCATGGCGCCACTCGTGCCGATGGTGACGGCAACGTCTCCCGGTCCGATCGCATTGACCCCGAGATTTGACAGCACGCCGTCGTTTGCACCGACGACGAACGGAACGCCCGCCGGAAGGCCGATCTCCGCGGCCAGAACGGGGTCGAGTCCCTCCACGTGATGGGTGGGCGGCACCGGTCGCGACAGATGATCGGGGGTAATTCCCGCCAGCTTCAGCGCCCCTTCATCCCAGTCGAGCTGTTCCAGATTGAACAGTCCCGTCGCCGATGCGATCGAGTAATCGACGACCCATTGCCGGAACAGGCAAAAGAAAACGTACTCCTTGATCCCGACGAACCGGGCGGCGCGCCTGAACAGGTCGGACCGGTCGTGACGAAGCCACACCAGCTTGACCAGGGGCGACATCGGGTGGATCGGCGTGCCGGTCCGGCGATAGATCGCGTGTCCGTCCTTTTCCCGCAGGATGTGCTCGGCCCAGGCCGCCGCGCGCGTGTCGGCCCAGGTGATGCTTGCGGTCAGCGGCGCGCTGCTTTCATCGACGGCGATGACGCTGTGCATCGCGGCACTGAAGCCCACGCCCCGGATACGCGAAGGTTCGATCGCCGCTTTCCGGACAGCCCTGCCGAGCGCACCGATGACCGCGGCATAGATCTCCTTGGGATTCTGCTCGGCGACGCCGGGGGCCGGTGTGTGCAGGGGATAGCCGACCGTTGCATGTCCGGCCACCTTGCCGGCGGCATCGAAAACAACCGCTTTCGTACTGGTGGTGCCGATGTCGATGCCGACAACGAAGGGAGCGCTTGGGCTCATGGCGTTGACCCTCCTCGTTCGATCGTCAGACGACGGTGCTGAGCAGCAGGATGAAGATAAGACCCACGACGGAGAGAATGGTTTCCATCGCGGTCCACGTTTTGAAGGTCTCGGGCACGGTCATATTCAGTTACTGCCTGACCAGGCAGAAGCCCGCGTCGTTGACGTGGCTGAGAATGACTGAATCCGCTCCGGTGGTCAGGACCAGGAGCTCGCGGTTGACGTCGGGAATCCTCGTGACCACCGGCGCCACCAGGCCTGCTCCGGTAATCGTCGCGACGGTCGCCGAGCCGGTGGCAATCCGGATGAGGGCAGTGGCGAGCCAGGCGAGAAGGATCGCGGAAATATGCGCATCGAGCGCCAGCTGCCCAATAGCGTCGCCGACGCCGCTGTCAACGAGCATCTGCTTGAACCCACCGCCGCCGCCGATGATCAGGACGATGGACGCGGTCGGGGCCAGGGCTTCGTCGACGAACTTCAGAATGCGGCCCTTGTTGACTGGTCAACGGCTTGCTCTCCGGCGCAGTCCGCACCCGCAGCCTCGATGGGGCGGGAGGTGATCTTCGCCGCCGGTGATCAGCTTGTCTTGACCTTGTGGGTGGCACGCATCAGCAGCGATTCCGGGTCATTCATCACCGGCAATTGCATGCGCTCCATGCAGTTCTGGTAGTCCTCAGTCATCGTCGGCGAGGCGATCTCGATCATCACCCGGTTCTCGACCCAGAACTCGACGACCTGAAAAAACGGCCTCTGGCCCTCCATGCCGCGGCCGAAGTCCTGGCGTGCCAGCCTTCGCGTGTGCCGATGCGCTCGATTTCGTCCTGTCCCAATGGCACCGACAGCAGCACATGGAAGGGCCAGTTGCTGGGCGGCGATGTGTTCTCACCGAACACCACCTGGTCGTCGCTGGTCGGGATGTCGAGGGTGGCGTGCTCCGGATAGACTTCGATCAACGTGCCAAAGTCGTCGCCCATGGCCGCCACGAAGGCGCCTTCGAGCGGGCTGAGGTGAATCATTGTACCCTCCGTGCCGCTCGCGCGAGGTCGAAACTCCGGCCAGCTCGTGTCGATCATCGCCCGTTTTTGCGTCGTAACGTGGACACCGGATTAAGAGATATCTCGATCCTCCGGTCCGGATCCAAACGGGAGTGACTGGTCCTCTGCCAGCGCTATCACTCCGAAAACGCCGGAGGAGTTGCCCTGGCAACGCAACCCGTGTCCGGCGCGTGGGGATGCCGGAGGAACGATGCAACCACTGACTGGGCGCAGTGCGACTCCGGCAGGACGAAGTGCCTGGCTCCCGGAATCGAGACAAGCGTCGCGTGCGTCAGCTTCTCGGCCGCCGCCTTGGCCCAGCGGAACGCCGTAACGGAATCGAAGCTTCCGGAAAGTATCAGCGTGGGGATGTCGCTCGGCGTTGCGTGGCGCATTGCCGGCAGGCTCGGCACGTTCCACACCCGGCAGTCGTCATAGACGTAAGTGAACTGAGGCGCTTCGGCGAGGACGCTGGCAGGATAATTCGGGAATGATTGCTGCCCCCGACCAGCACATCGTGAGGGCTGGAGAACGGGGTCTGCTCGGCGCAAAAAACTCCGAAGGTCAGCCCGTAGCCGACGAAGCCGGGCGGGGGTACCGACGCTGCACGGAAGGCGGCGAACTCGGTCGCCTCGCCCGCCGCGAGGTTGGTGATCCGCCGGGGAACGTCCCTGAACACCGGCGTATAGAAGCTGACGGCAACGAGCGCGTTCACCAACGCGCCGCCGTCCAGAACGACCCGCCGCGGCGCGTTCGTCTGCGGGTCGGTGATCGTGACCGCGACCGGATCGGCATCCAGCCGGCGAACGAGGTCGACGAACGTCTGCTCGAGCCGCGGGAAGCGGGCGTTGCAGAACCCCTGGGCCCGGCAGGCCTCGAAGAGGTTGCGAAAACCGGCCCGCGCGTTGGGCCAGAATTCCGGCGGTCCGGCGCGTTGCGGGGGGACAGCTGAGTCGAGAACGACACTGCGAATCCCTCGGGATGGCGCCGCAGGATCGTAAGTGCGAGATCGGTTCCGTACGACACGCCATAGAGGTTGTAGTCGTCGTAGCCGAGAACGCGCCGAAGATCGGCGAAGTCGGCCGCGTTCTCCAGCGTATTATACGCGCCGAGGTCGATGCCCTTGTTGATGAGATGCCGTCGGCAGGCCGCCGTTGCGGCGACGTGATCACGCCGGGTCGCGTCCGAGTCGAGCCGTCGCCCCACGGCCCGCGCGTTGAACTTATCGACCCGGGGGCACGTCAGTTCCGGCACCGTTTCAAATGTTCCCCGTTGATTCATCAGAATGAGAACATGCTCTCGGTTCAACCCAGCCTCGATGAGGCGCTGGGCTTCCAGCAACGCAATGCCACCCGGACCGCCGGTGAGGTACACGACGGGAGACGGTTCAGGAGTCTTCGAGACCGCCGGCACGATTGCGACGATATTGCGCCGTGCCCGGCCCCCCGGTTCTGCGCGGTTCTCCGGCACGACCAGGAAGCCGCAGCGCGCGTGCTTCAGGGCCGGAAGCGTGTCCGGACAGGGAGAAGGCTCAAACCGCGGGTATGGCCGCGGGTCGCTCCACTCTTGCGCAAGTGCAACCGGACACAGGCCGCAAAAACCAACGCCGCCGCAGCCCGTACCAGCGACCGCATAGCGACTCCCTCCCATTATCAATTAGCCGTGATGATAGCACAGCGGAAGGTCGCGCGCGATTTTCATCCGGCGAACAGGAACCGCCGATCTTGGTCTGGTGCTGCAGCCGGCGCGTCTTTTCCCGTCTGCGGCCGGTAATCCCGCTGCGTTCCCGCTAGACCCTTTGGAGGGGCATCTCCCTGCGCAACTCCGGCTGTCCGTCCTGAACCTGGACAAGCCGCATGACGTTCGTCGGTCCCATCGTGTGCAGGGGCAGCCCCGCGGTAATCACCAAATGGTCTCCGCTTCTCGCGAAGCCTTCTTCCATGGCGATCTTGACGGCCAGGGCTTCCAGGTTCAGATGGTCGTCGAGGATGTCGACCTGAACCGCGTGAATTCCCCAAACGCCCGCCAGGTTGCGGGCCACCTGGAGGGACGGGGTGAGTGCGAGGATGGGAACCGGCGGGCGCCGGCGTGCCGCCCGGAGCGCCGTCGCGCCAGAACTCGTGAAGGTGACGATGGCGGCCGTCGGCAGCGTGGCGGACGCCCGGCTGGCCGATTCCGTGATCGTATCCGCGGTGGTCCGCTTCGGCTTGGCCTGCCCGGCGTTCAACAGCTCGGGGTAAACCGGATCGGTTTCGCTGTGTTTGATGATCCGATCCATCATCCCGACTGCGCCCACCGGGTACTTTCCAACCGCCGTTTCGCCGGACAGCATGACCGCGTCGGCGCCTTCGTAAACGGCATTGGCCACGTCGGAGGCCTCTGCCCGGGTCGGTGTCGCCGCGGAGATCATCGAGTCCAGCATTTGCGTGGCGACGATGACGGGCTTGCCGGCCTGCCGGCAGGTGCGGATGATCCGCTTCTGGATGGCGGGCACCGTCTCGGGAGGAAGCTCGACGCCGAGGTCGCCCCGGGCAACCATGACGCCGTCAGTCAATTCGACAATTTCCTCAAGCTTGTCGATGGCCGATGGCTTCTCCAGCTTGGAGATCAGGTGCGCGCGGCCGGCGATCAGGTGTTTTGCTTCCTCCACGTCCTCGGGGCGCTGCACGAAGGAGAGCGCCACCAGGCTGATTCCGATGTCCAGCGCGAACTCCAGGTCGCGCCGATCCTTTTCGGTGAGTGGTGAAACGTCGAGCACAACGTTGGGCAGATTGACGCCCTTGTGGTTGGACAGCGTGCCGCCGGTCACCACCTTCGTGTCCGCGAAATCCGCGCCGCAGGCGGTCACGCTGAGGCAGAGCCGGCCGTCATCCAGAAGCAGCTGAGCCCCAGGATGAAGTGCGTCGAAAATTTCGCGATGTGGCAACTGGACCCGGCGGGCGCAACCGGGTTCTTCAGACAGATCCAGGCGAAACGGAGCATCGGCCTCAAGGCTGACCTTCTCGTCGGCAAAGCGGCCGACCCGCAGCTTTGGCCCCTGCAGATCGGCCAGCACTCCGATCGGATAGCCGACGCGTTGCTCGAGAGCCCGTATATGCTCGAGCCGCTCGGCGTGTTCCTCGTGCGTTCCGTGGCTGAGGTTCAGTCGGAAAACGTCCGCCCCGGCCTGGAGCAGGTGTGCGAGCATGTCCTCATTGGCGCTGGCCGGCCCGATGGTCGCGAGAATCTTGGTCTGTCTCGATCTCCGCATGAGTCCGATCCCCTGGCTGGGGCTGCCTCATGCAATCGCCGGACCGCGCGCGGCTTGGCTCTGGTGGTCTGCGCGTCGTAGCCGGATCGACACAAGGGAGACTCCGCCGGCTCCACCCTAATGTCCAGGCATCGGCAACATGTTGGCGTTGAGGTTGGCGATGATCAGGTATGAGCCCGTGATGACGAGAAAGACGATCAGCAGGCCGAAGGCGAGCGCCAGAATATTGTTCGTCTGGTCTGGCCCGCTGCCCAGGTGCAGGAAGAAGACGAGGTGAACCCCGATCTGCGCGACCGCCAGCACGATGAGCCCGACGGCCACGCCAGGCGCCCAAAGCAGGTTTGTCTGCGCCACGACGAACGAGCCGATCGTCAGCAGGAGCGCCAGCGCCAACCCCACCGAGTACGACAGAAAACCCGCGCCGGAGTCGTCGTGCTCGACGCCCGGCGTCCGGTCGTACCGGGGGTGGACTTCCTCGTCCATCACTGAACTCCCATCAGATAAACGAGCGTGATCACCCCGATCCAAACGATGTCCAGCGCGTGCCAGAACAGGCTGAAACACAACAGGCGCCGCAACAGGGGGGGGCTTAGGCCCTTGGCAGCGACCTGGGCGACCAGATAGACAAGCCACATCAAGCCCATGGCGACATGGGCGCCATGCATGCCGACCAAGGTGAAGTAGGCGGAGAGAAAGGCGCTGCGCGAGGGGACGGCCCCTGCGCTGACCATCCCGGCGAATTCCGAAATCTCGATAAAGAGAAACGCCGCGCCTAGCACGAACGTCAGCGCGGCGAAGATCAAGAACCGTCCGGGTTGACGGCGTTCGGCGGACAGGGCCCCGAGCCCGCACGTATAACTCGAGACCAGCAGACACATCGTCTCGATGAAGACATTGCGGAGATTGAACAACTCCCGCCCGGTCGGGCCGCCGGCGGTGTTGCCGGACAGGACGGCGTAGGTCGCGAACAGCGCCGAAAACATGACGATGTCGCTCAGGATAAAGATCCAGAAGCCATAGGCGACGACAATCCGCGTCGGAGCCGGCCCGCCGTGCTCGCGTGCAAACCCGGCTGAAGCCGTTTCGCTCGCTGCCGTTGTCATTCGGCCGGCCCGAGGCCCAAGCGGGCCCCCTCGCTCTTCTCAATTTCGGCGACCGGGATTTCATGCTCCCGATCACCACTCCAGCCAAACACCAGGAGCGTGACGGCTGCGGCGAGGAGCCCGAGGATCGCCATCCACCAGATGTGCCAGATCAGCGCGAAGCCGGTGACCACCGCGAAGAACGCGATGATAATGCCGGTGGGAGTGTTGCGCGGCATTTTGATGGCTTGGTAGGTTGTTTCGACCGGGCGCCGTCCCTTCCGTTTCATATCCCAAAAGGCGTCGATTGCTTCAACCCGCGGCAAAGTCGCAAAATTATAGGCGGGGGGCGGAGACGAAGTCGCCCACTCCAAGGTCCGCCCGTTCCACGGGTCGCCGGTCCGGTCGCGGCGGCGTTCGCGCGTGCGGATGCTGACAAAAAGCTGCGCGATCTGGCAGAGGATGCCGCAGAAGATGACAACGGCGCCGCCCATCGCCACCACCAGCAGCGGTTGCCAGCTCGGATCGGCAATGTGCTGGAGGCGCCGGGTCATGCCCATCAGGCCCAGGACATAGAGCGGCATAAAGGCGAGGTAAAAGCCAATCAGCCAGCACCAGAAGCTCGCCTTGCCGAACCGCTCATCGAGCGTGAAGCCAAACGCCTTGGGGAACCAGTAGTTGTAACCGGCCAAAGCGCCGAAGACGACGCCGCCGATAATGACGTTATGGAAATGGGCGACAAGGAAAACACTGTTGTGCAGGACGAAATCGACCGGGGGGACGGCCAGCAGGACGCCCGTCAGCCCACCAACGACGAACGTCACAATAAATCCGATGGTAAACAGCATCGGCGTGCCGAAGACGACGCGACCGCGGTACATGGTAAACAGCCAGTTGAAGACTTTGACGCCGGTGGGCACCGCGATGATCGCCGACATGATGCCAAAGAAGGCGTTGACGTCCGCGCCGGCCCCCATCGTAAAAAAATGATGCAGCCAGACCATAAAAGAGAGAATACAGATCGCCATGGTTGCCAGAACCATTGAGCGGTAACCAAAAAGAGATTTGCCGGAAAAGGTTGCAGCCACTTCGGTGAAGACACCGAACACCGGCAGAATCAGGATGTAGACTTCCGGATGACCCCATGCCCAAAACAAATTGACATACATCATCTGGTTGCCGCCGCCGTCGTTGGTGAAGAAATGCATCCCAAGATAGCGGTCGAGCAGCAGCATGACGAACGTTGCCGTTAAGATCGGGAATGCCGCGACGATCAGCAGGTTTGCCGCCAGTGAGGTCCAGCAGAACACGGGCATGCGAAAATAGGACATGCCGGTGGTGCGCAGCTTGAGGATCGTGGTGACGAAATTAACCCCGGTCAGCAACGTCCCGATCCCCGAAATCTGTAACGACCAGAGATAGTAATCGACGCCGACATCAGGGGAGAACGGCAGTTCGGACAGAGGCGGATAACCCATCCAGCCGGTCCGCGCGAAGTTGCCGATGACGAGCGAGAGGTTGATCAGGAACGCACCCGACGCGGTAAGCCAGAAGCTGACCGAGTTGAGCACCGGAAAGGCGACGTCGCGGACGCCGAGCTGCAACGGCACGGCGAAATTCATCAGGCCGATGACGAGCGGCATCGCCACGAAAAAGATCATGATCGAGCCATGCGCGGAGAAAATCTGATTGTAGTGGTCAGGGGGCAGATAGCCTTGCGCCTCGCCGATGGCGAGCGCCTGCTGCGAGCGCATCATGATGGCGTCGGCAAAGCCGCGAAGCAGCATGAGCAGACCCAGGGCTACGTAGAGGACGCCGATGCGCTTGTGATCGACGCTGGTCAGCCATTCGCGCCACAGATAGGGCCACCAGCCCTTCACCGTGACGATTGCCAGCGCGATGAAAATGATGATGGCGACCACCGCCACGCTGATCAGCGGCAGCGGTTCGTTGAACGGGATAGCGTCCCAGCTCAGCTTGCCCAGCATCTCAACCTCCGCTTATTGCGCTGGCGGACACCAGTCCCCGCCGACCTTCATCTCTTCGCCGCCTGACGTCTGATCGATGATGCGTTCGAACAGGTGCGGTGTGACCCAGCGGTAGAGCGTTACCGGCACGCTCTTGCTCGGCTTTGCCAACTCGGCGTAGCCCGCCGCGTTCAGCGGAGAGCCGGTATCCCGCGCGTGCGCCACCCAGGCGTCGAAATCGCCGGCCGAAACCGCCCTGGCGATAAACCGCATTTCGGCAAAGCCGTCGCCGCTGAAATTGGCGGAGAAGCCCGGATAGTCGCCCGGCTCGTCGGCGAGCAGGTTGAGGTGGGTGGTCATGCCGCCCATCGTGTAGATCTGGCTGCCCAACTGCGGCACGAAAAAAGAATTCATGACCGTCGCCGAAGTCAGCCGGAAAGTGACCGGCGTTCGCGCCGGGATTACCAATTGGTTGACCGCTGCAACACCTTGCTCGGGGTATATGAACAGCCACTTCCAGTCGAGAGCCACGACCTCAACCCGAAGCGGCGCAACATCCGCGGCAATCGGCGCCTTGGGATCCAGCTGATGGGAACCGATCCAGATCACGCCCCCCAGCAGTGCTACGATCAGCGCCGGGATCGACCAGACGACGAATTCGATACGCCCCTCATAGGACAAATCCGGGCTGTGCCCGGCGCGGGAATTGGAGGCCCTGTACCACCAGGCGACCGCTAGTGTCGCCAGGATCACCGGAACCACGACCACGAGCATGATCGCAGTGGAGTTGATCAGCAGCAGCCGCTGCGCCGAAGCGATGGGTCCCTGCGGATCGAGGACGCCGGCGGGTTCGCAGGACGCAAGGAGCAACGCGGCACAGACGGAGGGCCAGCGGGCCAGCGGCAGCCGACGAAGGTGTTCCTCTTGGTGGGCTGTCTTTGCGCGATGGCTCACCGGCGCCCTCCTTTCCCGCGTGAGTGGCTGTCTGGACTGTATCCCAACCGAAAACGTTTGCCAAACCGGGTAGGGTTCGCAAGACCGAGGCTATCAAATCGATACCGCGGGTTCCCAGGCCATTCACGGCCCCGCCACCTTGTCAGGCAGAGCGGCATCCCGAAAAATCGGCCTGCCGCTCTTGACATCGGAAAGCCTCCGGACTAGCTGATTGGCACTCGCCCGCAGGGAGTGCTAACAAGCGGGCGCGTGGTCTCATTTGCAGGTTTCTTGAGGAGGAATAAGGATGAAGTTTCGGCCTCTGCATGACCGTGTGGTCGTCAAGCGGATCGAACAGGAAGAGAAGACCCGGGGTGGCATCATCATCCCCGATACGGCCAAGGAGAAGCCGCAGGAAGGCGAGGTGGTCGCCGTCGGTCCCGGCGGGCGGAACGAGAAGGGCGAGATCGTGCCCCTCGACGTCAAGGCGGGCGATCGTGTGCTGTTTGGGAAGTGGTCCGGCACCGAGGTGAAGATCGACGGTGAGGATCTGTTGATCATGAAGGAATCCGATCTCCTCGGGGTCCTCGAGTCGAGCTCAGCCGATCGCAAGGCGGCATAAGGGAGAATTCAGAGATGGCTGCGAAAGAAGTTAGATTTAGCTCCGATGCCCGCCAGCGCATGCTGAACGGCGTGGATATTCTGGCCAACGCGGTGAAGGTGACATTGGGGCCGAAGGGCCGCAACGTGGTTCTGGACAAGAGCTTTGGTGCACCCCGCATCACCAAGGACGGTGTGACGGTGGCCAAGGAGATCGAGCTTTCAGACAAGTTCGAGAACATGGGCGCGCAGATGCTGCGCGAGGTTGCGTCGAAGACCTCCGATGAGGCCGGCGACGGCACCACCACGGCGACCGTGCTGGCGCAATCCATCGTCCGCGAGGGCACCAAGGCGGTGGCTGCCGGCATGAACCCGATGGACCTGAAGCGCGGCATCGACGTGGCCGTCGAGGCGGTGATAAAAGACTTGAAGTCGCGCTCGCGCGAGGTCTCGACCAACGCCGAGATCGCCCAGGTCGGCACAATCTCCGCCAATGGCGAGAAAGAGATCGGCGACATGCTCGCCCGCGCCATGGAGAAGGTCGGCAAGGAAGGCGTGATCACCGCCGAGGAGGCGAAGAGCCTCACCAGCGAGCTGGAAGTGGTCGAGGGCATGCAGTTCGACCGCGGCTACACCTCGCCCTACTTCATCACCAACGCCGAGAAGATGAACTGCGAGCTCGAGAATCCGTTCATCCTCATCCACGAGAAGAAGCTGTCCGGCCTACAGCCGCTGCTGCCGGTTCTGGAGTCGGTGGTCCAATCCGGCCGTCCGCTGCTGATCATCGCCGAGGACGTCGAGGGCGAAGCGCTGGCGACGCTGGTTGTCAACAAGCTGCGCGGCGGCCTGAAGGTGGCTGCGGTGAAGGCGCCGGGCTTCGGTGATCGCCGCAAGGCGATGCTCGAGGACATCGCTATCCTCACCTCCGGCCAAGTGATCTCCGAAGACATCGGCATCAAGCTCGAGAATGTCACCCTCGACATGCTGGGCACGGCGAAACGCGTTGTCATCACCAAGGAAGAGACGACGATCATCGAAGGTGCCGGCAAGTCCGACGACATCAAGGGCCGCTGCAGCCAGATCCGCTCGCAAATCGAGGACACTACCTCGGACTACGACCGGGAGAAGCTGCAGGAGCGGCTGGCCAAGCTGGCCGGCGGCGTTGCCGTGCTGCGTGTTGGCGGTGCCACCGAGACCGAGGTGAAGGAGAAGAAGGACCGGGTCGAGGACGCGATGCACGCGACCCGCGCCGCGGTTGAGGAAGGCATCGTTCCTGGTGGCGGCGTCGCCCTGCTCTATGCCGCCCGCGCGCTTGACGGCCTGAACTCGGACAACGACGACCAGAAGCACGGCCTGGAAATCGTCCGCAAGGCGCTGCAGGCGCCGTGCCGGCAGATCGCCGAAAATGCTGGCGTCGATGGCGCCGTGGTTGCCGGCAAGCTGCTGGAGAAGGGTGACATCACCCTCGGCTTCGACGCGCAGAGCGAAGAGTACGTCGATATGTTCAAGGCGGGCATCATCGACCCGACGAAGGTGGTGCGCACCGCGCTGCAGGACGCGGCCTCCGTCGCCTCCTTGCTGATTACCACCGAGGCGATGGTCGCCGAGAAGCCCGAAAAGAAAGCCCCGCCAATGCCGGGCGGCGGCATGGGTGGCATGGGCGACATGGACTTCTAACTCGCCTAAAATCCGCAGACACGAGGGCCGCGGGCGCACCGCGGCCCTTTTTTGTTGCATACGGGCGACGAATAGCCTGTCGCCTCATCTGGACGGCGACCGAGGCGATGCCCGCAGAGCGGCGAGCGAGTTGCCCTTATCCCATCATGTTATGATGGCGGAGGGTGGCGGGCGAGGATTGTGACGTGGCCGCGCAGGCAACGGCGAGGAGGAGGCGGACGTGGGACATTCTGCTTTTTCCGCCGCCGTTAATTTTCCGCGACAGCAGTGCCAGGCGGTACTGGCAGAACGAGCGCCTGAACGACGACCAGCCCCCGTTCCAGCCGAACGGAATGCCGCGCGCGCTGCGACGACAGCGTCGTTCCAGCATATACCGGCGAGCCCATCCTGATCAACTATGGCAATAGCGGAGAGCCTCTCTGTTCCGTTTAACCCCGTGGTTGCAAAAAGCTGTTTGACAAATTCGTCGTCTCATTGGAGTACTCGCGGAAACTGATCCACGAAAAAGACTTCGGGCCTCACCGATGGCAGCTCGAAGAGGGGGTCGGGGTATTTTTCTCAAACGTGATTTGCGCACACGCGTGCGCAGTAGGAGGCTACAGATGAGACCGCTCATCATTGGCGTTTCCTTGTTGGCGCTGATGGCGCCGGCAGCTTACGCGCAGCAGGCACCCAAGCCGGCTTACCCGCCAGCCGGGATGCCGGGCAAGCCGATGGCGCCGCCGGCCAAGACGATGACCGCGCCGGCCGCTCCGACGAGCAGCCAGGAAATGAAGAAGTTCCTGGTGTTCTTCGATTGGAACAAAGCCGTTCTGACCCCGGAAGCAAGGCAGATCATCGCCAACGCGGCTGAGGACTTCAAGAAGACGGGCTCGACCCGGATTGTCACCACCGGCCACACCGATACGTCGGGCTCCGCCCAGTACAACATGGGCCTGTCGATCCGCCGCGCCGAGGCTGTCAAGGCGGAACTGGTGCGCCTGGGCGTGCCGGGCGGCGAGATCACCACCATTGGGCGTGGCCAGGAAGACCTGCTGGTGCCGACCAAGGACAACGTCCGCGAGCCGCAGAACCGCCGCGTGTCGATCGAATTCCCGGTCCCGCCACCGGCGCCGAAGCCGGCACCGCCGCCCCCGGCGCCGGTCGCCGCTCCGCCACCTCCGCCGCCACCGCTGAAGTGGTCGGCTACGTTGGGCCCGTGGGTGGGCTGGAACCTGCGCGAAACGGATCCAGGCAATCCCGACAAGAAAAGCCTCCTCCTTGGCCCGGAACTGAGGATCGGATACGACATAACGCCGGAGTGGACGGCGTTCGTCGACGGCGTCTGGTATAACACCCTGGATACCAGTTCCTCAGACGGCTGGGGTGGCCGCGGCATGGTCGGGATCAGCCATCAGTGGAATCTCGGCGCGTGGCATCCGTTCATCGGCCCGCACGTCGGATATATTAGCGGTAAGGGCGCCCAGGATAGCGTGTTCGTCGGACCGGAAGTCGGCGTGAACGTCGATGTCGGACCAAAGGCGTTCTTGTACGCACGGGCCGGTTACGACTCGATTTTCCGCAACGATTTCGGCCAGGGCATCGTCAACGGCGGTCTAGGCGCGGGTCTCCGCTTCTAGCCATCCGGCGGGTGCCGATCGGCGCAAGCGCCAAGTCGCGGTCCAGCGTTTCCGTGACTTGGCGTCGTCGATCGGCACCGCCGGCCCAAGAATCTGAATTTTTAGGGAAAATTCATCATGTCCTCAGCAGCGGTAGCTGTTCGTCCCCTGTTTGTTGGTTTGGTTCTGGTGATGTTTGCTCTGATGCCGACCCTCCCACGACCGGCTCAGGCGCAGGCAGCCGGCATGGCGGGTGTCGGTGAGACGGAGACGGCCACCACGCGTGCGACGGTCAAAGCCATCGACGTGGCGAGCCGCACCGTGACCCTTGTGGGACCGCAAGGAGAGATCAAGACGCTGAAGGTCGGGCCGGAGGTGCAAAACTTCCCACAGGTGAAGGCCGGCGACATTGTCGTGGTCCGCTACCGGGAGTCCGTTGCCTATATCATCGCCCCGCCGGGGACAAAAACGCCGGAAGACCTGCTGGCGTTGGCTGCAGCACAGGCAACTCCGGGGGAGATGCCCGCGGCTGCCGCGGCAAGCAAGATCGTCGTAACCGGCCTTGTCGTTGGCGTCAGCCCGGCCGCGAAGACGATTTCCGTCGTCAATCCCGACGGCGGCGAAGTGCGCACGCTGAACGTCAAGGACCCCGACTATCAGCGCATGCTGCCCCAGATCAAGGTCGGTGACACTGTCACCGCCGTGATTTCCGAAGCCGTCGCGGCCGCGGTCGAGCCTGCCAAGTAGTCAGGCGGCTGATTGGGTCGGTTCAGCTTCGGCTGCGCCGGCCCTCCGGCGGGATTCGATTTGAGAGGGAGGGATGAATGTCTGCGAAGTTCGCGTCCAAGGCGTTCGCGGCCTCTTTGGTGATCGTCGGCTTCGTGCTCTCCGACGTCCCGGCGCAAGCGCACAGCAATGACTGGGCGGCGCCGTTCATGGGCGGCATCATGGCGGGTCGGGTGCTGAGCAATATTCAGGAGCAGAAGGAAAAGCAAACGCAGGCCATGCAGGAGATGGCGCAGGGCGGCGGTGGTTTTCGCGGTTATGGCGGCGGCTATGGCGGCGGTTATGGAGGAGGGTATGGCGGCTACGGCGGCGGCTACAGCCGGCCATCCTATGGCCCTCCGCCGCAATACGGCCCACCGCCGGAATGCCGTTAGGGTGGGGAGAGCGATGATGACGTCAAGCCTGAGGCGTTTTGCCGCGATAGCGATCGCGAGCACGGTCTTCTGCGGAGCAGCTTGGTCGCAGGAGACGCAACCGGCGTCGCTGACCGAGGCCACTCTCGCCGGCAAATGGGTGGTGAACTTGGGCCAATGTTCCGATGCGAACGCCGAGTTCATTACCTTTGGCGGCAACGGCGCCGTCGAGAGCATGCGTGAGGGGCGCGCCGATGCCGTCGGCTTCTGGAGGCTGGAAGCCGAAAAGATTTATCTCAGTGTGCTCGCTCCTCCCGCGCGTTTCGATGAGAAGCTGAAGGATGTCAAAGGCTACTACGCCTTTGACATCCTCATCGCGACCTTCAACGTCACCGCCGACGGCTTCGAGGGCGTGGGCATTCTCGGCGACCAAGTTCGCTACGGGAAGTTTACGCGGTGCAAGGCGTAACTGCCGGGCAGGAGGGGCGGCGCGTTTCGTCGCGGCGCCGCCAGCCAGCGGTGCATGAACGAAAGCGCGCAATTCCTGGATTTTTATCAACGCACCGGTAGAATAAGCGCACTCTCAAGGGGGGATGCGGGATGCTGAAACAGCGGATACTGACGATGCTGGCGCTGATGCTCGGCGCCACGGTGGTGATTGCCCCGGCCTGGGCTCAACAAATTACCGGGATCCCGGGGTCGCCAGAGGCGACGACGACCATTGACGGTCGCTATCTGCCGCCGCCTCCCCAGAAATTCGGCGGTCAGATCGAGCTGAACGCCGCGCAGTCGAAGCCCTTTTGGCCGGCGAGGGTGGTGCCGCCGAAGGATGCTCCGAACATCCTGCTGATCATGACCGACGACACAGGCTTCGCAGCGGCCTCGACCTTCGGCGGCGTCATCCCGACGCCCAGCCTCGACCGCATCGCGCAGAATGGTTTGCGCTATACCAATTTCAATTCGACGTCGCTGTGTTCGCCGACGCGTGCCGCGATCATCACCGGCCGCAACCATCACGCGGTGGGCTTCGGTGTCATCTCCGAGGCAGCGACCGGCTTCCCCGGCTATAACAGCCTGATTGGCCGGGACAACGCGACGATCGGCCGCATCCTGCTGGATAACGGCTACCACACGTCGTGGTTCGGCAAGGATCACAACACGCCGACGTGGACGGCAAGCCAAGCCGGTCCGTTCGACCAGTGGCCGACCGGGATGGGCTTCGAATACTTCTATGGCTTCGTCGGCGGCGACGCGAGCCAGTGGCAGCCGAACCTGTTCCGCAATACGACGGCGATCTACCCCTACGTCGGCCACCCCGAGTGGAACCTGATCACGGCGATGGCGGATGACGCCATCCACTGGATGGATCAGCTGAACGCGATCGATCCCCAGATGCCGTTCTTCCTCTACTTCGTGCCGGGCGCGACGCATGCGCCGCACCATCCGACGCCGGAGTGGATCAAGAAGATCAGCGACATGCACTTGTTCGACGAGGGATGGAACAAGCTGCGCGACGCCATCTATGCCAACCAGAAGAAGCTGGGCGTGATCCCGCAGGACGCCAAGCTGACGCCCTGGCCGGACGACCTGCTGCGGCGCTGGGAGCAGCTTACGTCCGAGGACAAGAAGCTCTTCATCCGCCAGGCTAATGTCTATGCGGCCTACCTGGCCTATACCGATCATGAAATCGGCCGGGTGATCGACGCCGTCGACAAGATGGGCAAGCTCGACAACACGCTGATCCTCTACATCGTCGGCGACAACGGCTCCTCGGCGGAAGGCTCGCCCAACGGCACGCCCAGCGAGGTGCTGCAGTTCAACGGCGTCGAGCTGCCGGTGGCGGACCAGGTGAAGTGGTACGACGCCTGGGGGTCCGACCAGACCTATCCGCACATGCCGGTGGCCTGGACCTGGGCATTTGACACGCCGTTCAAGTGGACGAAGCAGGTTCCGTCGTTCTTCGGCGGCGTCCGCCAGCCGATGGCGATTTCCTGGCCGAAGCGGATCACGGACAAGGGCGGCATCCGCAACCAATTCCACCACGTCATCGACGTCGTGCCGACGCTGCTGGAGGTCACCGGCATTCCGGCGCCGGTCAGCGTCGACGGCATTGCCCAGAAGCCGATCGAGGGCGTCAGCTTTGCCTACACCTTCGACAAGGCCAACGCCGACGCGCCCTCGCCGCACAAGATCCAGTACTTCGAGATGATGGGCGTGCAGGGACTGTACAACGAGGGCTGGATGCTGAGCGCGGTGCCGATCCGCGCACCGTGGGAACTGCTCAGCGCTAACATCGAGGATCCCGCCAGCGCGTTCAAGTTCGAGCTCTACGATGTGCGCAAGGACTGGACTCAGTTCACCGACGTCGCCGCACAGAACCCGGCAAAGGTCCAGGAGATGAAGGACCTGATGTTCGCCGAGTTCGCCAAGTATCAGGTATTGCCGCTGGACGCTTCGGTGGCGACGCGGATGGTGACGCCGCGGCCGTCGCTGTCGGCCGGCCGCCGGGAGTTCACCTTTACCGGCACGCCGATCACCGGGATTCCGCGCGGCACCGGGCCCGACCTGCTCGATACGTCCTACACGGTGACGGCGGAGATCGAGGTGCCGCAGGGTGGTGCCGAGGGGATGATCGTCACCCGCGGCGGGCGCTTCGGCGGCTACGGGCTCTATCTGCTGAAGGGCAAGCCGGTGTGGGTGTGGAACCTGCTCGACCTCAAGCGCGTCCGCTGGGAAGGCCCGGAAGCGCTCAAGCCGGGCAAGCACACCCTCGTCTACGACTTCAAGTATGACGGACTCGGGCTTGGCACGCTCGCCTACAACAACATCACCGGCCTCGGCCGTTCCGGCACCGGCACCTTCTCGGTCGACGGCAAGGTCGTCGCGACGCACACGCTCGATCACACTGTGCCGCTGACCCTGCCGTGGGATGAGACCTTCGACATGGGCTCGGATACCGGCACGCCGGTCGACGACGCTGACTACAAGGTGCCGTTTGCGTTTACCGGGACCATCGGCAAACTGGTGTTCGCGCTCGACGAGCCGAAGCTGACGCCCGAGGACGTAAACAAACTGAAGGAGGCTGAGGCCAAGGCGAACGACCAGCGGTAGCGGTCCGACCCCGGCATGGCCGGCCAAATGACGGATCAGGACCCGATTGTTGACTGAGCCCGCCCGTTCTTCAACGCGGGCTCAAGCTCGCCTCGTCGGCCGGTTGAAGCAGACCGGCCGCGCGACGTGGCTATTGGTGGCGCTGGTCCTGCTGCTGCTTCTCTATCCCCTTGCCGACGACTCGCTGGTCTGGAAGGCGATTCTAGGCCTGTTGAATAGCGCGATCCTGATAACCGGAGTGGCGGCGGCGAGCGCCTCGCGGCCCACGCTTGGTGTCGCTGTGGCCTTTGCATTGCCCGCCCTGGGCCTTCAATGGGCGATCGTTGTTCGCCACGATCCGATCTTTACGATCCTGGAATGCGCGACAATGGTCCTGTTCTACACCTTCGCCATCGCCCACATTCTGGCTTACGTCCTCCGTCCGGGCCCGGTTACCGGCAACAAGCTTCACGGGGCCATCGCCGTTTACATCATGATCGGCCTGTTGTGGGCGTTCCTCTATACGTGCATCGATTTTCTTATCCCTGGATCTTTCGATTACATGGGGCATAGCGATCTTCCGCTCCGCGCTCATGGGATTAATTTCGTGTTTTTTAGTTTCGTCACCTTGACGACGACCGGCTACGGCGACATGGTGCCGACAACCGCGCACGCTCAGTCGGCGGCGATCCTTGAACAAATGGCGGGAACTTTCTTCGTCGCCATTCTCGTCGCGCGGTTGGCCGGGCTGTACCAACCTAGGGGCCATGACAGCCAAGGCTAGTTTCCCGGGCGACAGGAGCCGTGACATGAAAGTGTGCTGCGGAAAAATTACGTGCGTCCTTGCCGTCGCCGTATTTGTGGCGTTACTGGGGGCATGCACCAGTGTCAGTGTTGATCCGGAGGCCGGTGCGTATGAACAATTACCGCCACCGACCCGGGTGCTGGTCTACAACTTCGCGGTGACGCCACAGGAGGTCCAGCTCGACGCCGTCGGCTCGGCGATCACCAGCACGTTCGACGGAACGGCCGACAGCACACAGGAAAAGCAGGTGGGGCACGCGGTCGCGGATGCGCTCGCCAAGCACCTGGTCTCGAGCATCTCCGACATGGGGCTCTATGCCGAGCGCGCCGCGGGCCCAATGCCGACCACCGGCACTGATGTGTTGATCCTGGGACAGCTCGTCTCGATCGACGAGGGCGATGCCGCCGAGCGCATGATCATTGGGCTCGGCGCCGGCCGCAGCGATGTGCAGGCGCACGTCCAGGTCTACGAGACGGTTGCCGGGCGGAACGTTCCCATCGAAAGCATGACCGGCGCGGCCAAGAGCAGCCTGATGCCGGGGGCGGCGGAGACCATGGGGGTGGGCGCACTGACCGGCCACCTGCTGGTTTCCACCGCGATCACGGCCGGCTCGCAGATCGCCAATCAGACGTTAAGCGCCAACGTTGACTCGGAAGCCGCCCGGCTCGGCGATAAAATCGCCGCTCAGCTTCAACAACTCTTTCAGGAGCAGGGCTGGATCGTCGCAGGCAGCTGACGGCGGCATGATGCCGACCTCTCCAGCGACCGCAGGGAGTTGCGGGGCGCGACGACGGCCAGGGATTATTGCCGCTCTCGTCGCCCTCATGGCAATCTCTGGTTGTGCATCAGGATCGACCGAACCGTCCGACGGCGAGGCCGCTTGCCGGGCTCGCGGTCTGCTGCCCGGCACCGCCGAGTTCGCGGTTTGTCTCCATCCGAGCGAAGCGGCGGCCGTGGAGCAGGGCGAGGAGGCGTGGGGACAGATGCAGGGCGACGTGGAGGAGTGACGGCGGGTAGCGGTCACATCGCAACGGAAGGCAGGTGGCCGATCTTCACATAAAGGAGGCATCCCTCAAGGCTGAAGGGGGCGTGCCGGCTGCCAGGGGGATTGCGCAGCCAGGAGCCTCTGGCATAGCGGCCTTCGTCGTCCTCGATCGCGCCGTCGAGCACGAAGATCTCCTCTCCGCCCGGGTGCTCGTGAGGAATGAAGCGGGTGTGCGGCGCCCACCGGACCAGCGAGACCCGCTCGCTGCCGAAGCCGTGCATCGGCAGAACGGCAATGCCCCAGCTGATCCCGGGAAACCACTCCGCCGAACCAGTATCGAGAACGATGCGCTCCCGGTCGTCGGGATGGAACTGGCGCAGCTTGACAAACAGCACGCAACCACGCTCGCTCCATGGCGCGTGGTCCGACCCTGGCGGGTTTCGGACGTAGGTTCCCGCGGGATATTCGCCCAGCTCGTCGGCGAAGGTGCCCTCCAGAACAAGAAATTCCTCGCCCAGCGCGTGCTCGTGTCGTAGGAAACGGCTGCCCGGCAGATAGCGGACAACGCTTGTCGCCCGCGCCACTTCCTCGCCGTCACGCTCAAGCATCCGCCGCTCGACACCGGCCATTGGCGACGGGACCCACCGCGCCTCATCGGCAAAGTTTACGGCCCGAAGGCTCAGGTCGGCATGGATCAGCATGGCGTAATCCTTCACCGCTGCATTCTGCCGCTCGAGACATGGTGACCAGAGAACTCGCCAACTGCATGCTCGCCAAGCGTCAAGGTCGGCCTTTCCTCCGGTGCCTCAGGAGGCGGATGCCGCCGATGGCCCCGACGACGCCGTGGAGGCACCGGAGGTCTTAGTCGCTCGTGTCCTCGAAGATTTCGCGCGTCAGGAAGACAACCTGAGTCCGGTTTGTCGCCTTCAGCTTCTGCATTATATTGCGGACATGGGCCTTGACCGTGCCCTCGCTCATTCCGAGCTCGGTCGCAATGGTGCGGTTGGCCTTGCCCTCCCTCAGGCACTTCAGCACGACGAACTGTCGGTGAGTGAATTGCTCGGCGATCGGCGCCGTGCACCGCATTGGCCGTTGTTTTCCGGCAAGCGGGGGGAAACTGCTCGCCGGAATGAACGTGCCGCCCGCAAAAACCAAGCGGATGGCACCGATGGCGACATCGAGCGTCGCACTGGGCGGAATATAGCCACGCGCGCCACGCTCCAGGGCTTCGAAAATCCGATCTGGTCCATCCTCATCTGCCAGCAGAACGAGCGGTGCCGGACCAAAGGCCTCCTTCAGCTGCTGAAGAGTCTGCTCCACTTCCGGATCCGAGGGGCGACGCTGATGAACATGGTAGAGCACCAAGGCAACGGCGCGCGGGCCGAATTCCTGATCAACGCACTCGTCGATCGTCGTAAAGGAAACCACCTCGGCGTCTTGGTAGACCATCCTGAGGCACTGGGCGACGCACTCTCGAACAAACGTGTGAGGGTCAATCACCACGATGCGCTTCGTCGCGTGGCCAGTGGCAATCGAGAGAATCTCGTCGGGCATCAGCGCAAATATTCCTGCAACTTCGAAATGCGAAACGGAGGCAGGAACCATGACGGCGGCAAACGGGCATCGTCCCCAAAGCGCACGCTCTTCTGCCCGCTGGTCTCTGGTCGCATCGATTGCACTGTCAGACTCAAGAACAATAAAAATAAGAGACGAAACGGGGGCCTACTGCCAATTCGACCATTGGGATAACTCCTTCGGGCAATTCTTGCGTATACGGCGCGACTGTTCGCGACGGCTCTCCTCCCCAATGGCCGCTCCGCAGGGGACGCCACGCGCCCGTCAACTGAACGGAGTAAGGCCGCCCCGCCCGATGGGCTTGAGCCAATTACCAGTGCGCAAGCCTGGACTGTTCGCGCTACCGTTCACAACCCCGTCGCAGCGGGATTGGGGTCAAAGCCACGGCAGTTACCGGCCACGCCGTTTGCAGGAGGTCGTTTCGATCCTTTGAAGAGAGGGATGATCGAATACGGAAGCGGGAAGGGGCGGTAATGGTCAGACTGCTGCGGCAACGTGGATACCGGCCAATTTTATGGCTGTGCATTCTTGACTTCTGGCTCTCGGTGATTGCCGGGGCTGCTGGGCTGAATCTGAGTTGGGCACAGTGGCCTCTCTGGGCCTACACCCCCGAGATCATCCTGTTTGCCGCTTCGGTCATGCTATCAAGTTATGCGTGCGGCTTGTACAGGTGGCGCCATGTCTGGTCCTACGCCGATACGGTGGTCAGGAGTGCGGTAGCCATGCTGATCGCGTTTGCGATGCTCGCGATCATCCTTTACACCTTTTCAGGACTTACAATATACCGCAGCGCCGTTGCGGTGAGCTTCCCGTTACTTTTCATTACATTCCTGATAACCCGCCGACTATTCCTCCTGCTCTTGGATCGGGGCCTGATAAGGCGGAGAATTCTCGTACTCGGGGTGGGCGAGAACGCGACGCGACTTCTACGGCTGGAGCGGGGGTCGCGGAGTCGTCGCTTCAGATTTGTCGGGTTCATCGATGTTTGCGGCGAACAGCCGTGCATTGCGGAAGAGTGTATTGTTCAGATTTCAGGCTCGCTGCCGGAAATGGTCGACAGCCTGCACGCGGATGAAATCCTGCTTGCCGCCGGTGAACGCCGGGGTTCCTTGCCGCTCCCTTCGTTAATCGAATGCCGCTTGGGGGGAGTGCAGGTCACTTCCTACCAGGTCTTTTGCGAACGCGAGCTGGGGCGCATCGATCATGACGCGCTGCGGCCAGACTGGTTTTTCACCGAGGGTTTTCTCGGTGGTCCGTGGAGGATGAGCCTTAAGCGCGGCCTCGACGTCGCGTGCAGCGTCTTGCTCCTCTGCGTATCGTGGCCCTTAATCGTTGCCACCGGTGTTGCGATCGGGATCGAAAGCCCGGGTGGCGTCCTGTACCGGCAGGAGCGCCGTGGGTTGCGGGGACGAAACTTTCACTTGACAAAATTCCGCAGCATGTACCAGGACGCGGAACGGGACGGACCGCGCTGGGCCGACGAGAAAGACCCCCGCGTTACCGCGATCGGCCGAATCATCCGGGCAACCCGAATCGACGAAATTCCGCAACTTTTAAACGTCTTGAAAGGCGAAATGAGTTTTGTCGGGCCACGACCGGAGCGGCCCCACTTCGTCGAGCAGATCGGTCAGTCGATCCGGTTTTACGAAGAGCGGCACTACATGAAGCCCGGCATTACCGGATGGGCGCAGCTCAACTATCCCTACGGCGCATCCCTGCTGGATGCGAAGCGCAAGCTTGAATACGACCTGTTTTACCTCAAGTATTTCAGCATTGTTCTGGACCTGCTGATCATCCTGCAGACACTGAGGATCATCCTGTGGCGCGAGGGCGTCCGCTGAAGAGGGGCGGCTCGCCTGCCCGGCTGCTTCCTCCGCAAGCGGCAGGCTGTGGAGGGCTCAGTTGGCGATGAGTCCGCCCGAGACGCAAAGATGTCCCCGTCTCCTGCATGTCTTTTCGACGTTCGCCGTGGGTGGAACGGCGGTTCGCATGGCCGGGCTGATCAACCATTTCGGACGAAGCTTCCGGCACGCAATCACTTCCCTCGATGGTGCCAGTACCTGCCGATCCCGTCTCTCGCCCGAGGTGGACGTTGAGTTCCCTGCGTTTGAGGGGGGCGGACGCAATCCGGCGGCGGCTACTCTCCGGGCGCTGCGCGCCCTGCGAAGCATCAGGCCGGACATCCTTCTCACCTACAACTGGGGCGCCATGGACTGGGCTTTCGCCCACAGCCTTCATCCCGTTTGCCGGCACCTGCACTTTGAAGATGGGTTCGGCCCGCAGGAGGCGGATCGGCAGTTGCGGCGACGCGTTCTATTCAGGCGCATCGGCCTCCGGAAGACCTTCCGGGTTGTCGTCCCGTCAACGACCCTGCAGTCGATCGCGATCGAGCAGTGGCGGCTGGCCCCGGATCGCGTCGCTCTGATCCCCAACGGAGTGGCCTGCGAGCAGTATGCAGGGGTACCTCTCGAGCGGCCGCGAGCCGCCGACGGCGATCTTGTTATCGGGACCGTGGCCCCGCTGCGCGCGGAGAAGAACCTCGGCTTGCTGATCGAGGTGTTTGCTGAACTTTCCAGGCGCCACCGGCTCAGCTTGATGATTGCCGGTGACGGCCCCGAACGGCACAAGCTCGAAGCGCTGGCCCGGCAGCGCGGGGTTGCCGACCGCGTCCAGTTCCTCGGGCAAGTCGAACGGGTTGCCGAGGTGCTGCCGATGTTCGACGTTTACGCGCTCTGCTCTCTCACCGAACAATTGCCGATCAGCCTGCTGGAAGCGATGGCGGCGGGGAAGGCGGTGGCGGCTCTCGATGTGGGCGACGTCATGCGGGCGCTGGCCAGTGAAAACCGCGGGAACGTTGCCCCGAGAGGCGACCGCGCGGGGTTCGAAAACGCGCTCGAAAGTCTGATCGTGGATCGCGGCCTTCGTCTTCGCCTTGCCGCCGCCAACCGCAGGAAGGCCTTCGAAGAGTACGCCTACGGTCGGATGGCGGCGGCCTATGAAGCCTTGCTGGCGGCATAACGGCGATCGGGCGGGGGGGTAGACACGTGGAGCAAGCTCAATCAAGGCCGCTGCGAATCCTGACCTTCTCGAGCCTTTATCCCAACGCGGCACAACCGAACCATGGCGTCTTCGTGGAGAACCGGTTGCGTCACCTTTTGGAGACCGGGTGCGTCGAGGCAAGCGTGATCGCACCGGTTCCGTGGTTCCCGAGCGGTCATCGGTTTTTCGGTCGCTACGCGGCGTTCGCAGACGCGCCGCGGCACGAGCTGCGACACGGCGTTGCCGTGCAACATCCGCGCTATGCTGTTATCCCGCGTTTCGGGATGACGCTTTCGCCGCTGTCGATGTACAGGGCGGTCCGGGGAACCATCCGGGAAATGATGAGGGAGGGCCGGGGCTTCGATCTCCTGGACGCGCACTACTTCTATCCGGATGGGGTGGCGGCGGCGCTGCTGGCCCGCGAGTTCAAGGTGCCATTCACGATCACCGCCCGCGGAACGGACATCAATCTTCTCCCGCACTACCGGATTCCAAGGCGCATGATCCTTTGGGCAGCCGCTCAGGCCGATGCGCTGATCACCGTTTGCGAAGCGCTGAAGGACGAGCTGATTGCGCTCAGAGTGGCCGGCGGAAAAATTCGCACGCTGCGGAATGGCGTCGATCTGAAGATGTTCCGGCCGGTGCCAAGACAGCAGGCACGCGAGAGACTTGCCCTGCAAGGCCCAGTACTGCTGTCGGTTGGCGCGCTGATTCCGCGCAAACGGCATGATCTTGTGATCCGCGCCCTTCCGCTGATCGAAAACGCCATGCTGTTGATCGCGGGAGAGGGGCCGGACCTGGCGGCACTGCGGCAACTCTCAAGCGGACTGGGCGTGCAAAACCGGGTTCGGTTCCTGGGAGGCGTTCCGCATCAGCAGCTCGCGGAGATTTACACCGCCGCGGACGCTCTCGTCCTCGCCTCCACTCGGGAAGGATGGGCAAACGTGCTGCTGGAAGCAATGGCCTGCGGCACGCCCGCGATTGCCACCAATGTTTGGGGAGCGCCGGAGGTCATCCGGGGAGAGGCGGCAGGACGACTTCTCGACCAGGCGACGCCGGAGGGGGTGGCTGACGCCGTGCGCCTCCTGCTTGCCGATCCTCCAGAGCGCGCAGAAACACGCCGCTACGCGGAAGACTACGGCTGGGATGCAACCAGTCAGGGCCAGCTTGACCTCTTCGCGGAGATCCTGCGAACGCGCGGCCTTCGTCCGTCGGCGGCGGGCACCGCTTTCGGCGCAGTCCCGCTAGACTGGCGACTTGCTCGCGAACGTGCGGGCTAAAACCGACGGGTAATCCCCAGCACGACGGCGTTCTCGGTGAACTCGTCGTCGCTTTCGCTGGCGAACCGACGCTGGAACCGGTAACCGACATAACCGATCAGCCGGTCCGAGAAGTCCTGGGTCAGGGTGAGGGACGCGGTCACGGTGCGGAGCGTCCCGGTTGCGACATCATCGGAGCGCTCGGTCCCGCCATCGTCGGCGTGGGTGTAATCGAAGCCGGCACCGACGGACAGGCCCGTCGCCGGGGCAAGTCTTCGTCCCCAGTTTCCCGTTATGCCCACCGAGTCCTGATCGGACGGCGCATCATCCGATTGCGGTTGCGAGCTGCCGACGTCTTTTTGCCGGGTCCCGTACAGGCTCAGGTTGAGAGTGTTGCGTTCCTCGCGATATTCCACTGCCACCGTACCGACTTGGGAGCGGGTGAGCTGATTGGAAATGTCGATGCCGCTCAGAGCGGTGGAGAATGCGAGCCCCGTCTGCTTGTTGATGAAGCGGCCGGTGACGGGATCGTATCCGATGGTGCTCAGATTGCGGAGAAGGTTCATCTGGCCGACGCCGACGCTGTCGTTGTAGGTGGCGCCCACCGTTGTCTGCGGACTGAGTTCATAGGTGAGCCGGACGTCCGCCTGCGGGTGCTCGAGCTGCCAGCCGCCGAAGGCATTCAAGGTAAGCGACGACGAAGGGTTATAGCGAAATCCGCCGCCGCCGCTGGGGCCTTGCAATTCATCGTCATCGGTATCCAGCATGTCGTAGCCCACTGAGGCCACCAGCGCCAAGCCTGGCTTCACCGCGTACGACGGTGTCAGCGCGGTCCCTATGGCGGTCACATCGCCCGCGCCAAAGCGCGTCGTGCGCGACCCGTATGTGGACTGTCGTGCCTGCACGCGGGGAACGATGTCTCGCGGACTTTGCAGATTGAGAACCAGGCTGTTGGTGATGCTGTCCGCAAGCGAGTCCGACTCGGCGTCCCCTCGATTGCCTTCGCTGCCGATGTCCCGGGCCAGCGTCGCTCCGAAGATGTATCGGGCCTCGATATCGGCGATGCCCTTCAGGCTCGTCAACCAATAAGGACTGAGGGAATAGGCCTGCACGGTGGTGAGGTTGCTATCGTTGCTCTCGGCGGTGGAGCTGGCGGTTGTCGGACTCAGCGTCTGCTGGGAGATGGAACCGAGAGCATCGACGAAGATCCGGTCTCGGACCAATTCGGTGGTCGAGGTGCCGAGAACGTTGAACAGAGCCGAAGGACCGGAGTGCGAAAGCGCCTGATACTGGCCAGTCACGGCGGCGGACAGGGCTCCGCTGACGCGCCCCCCGGTGCCGGAAAACTCGACGCTCGGGGTCAACGCTGTAATCAGTGCCGGATCCCGCTGCCCGTCGGGGTCAAGATTGACGTTGTCGGTGAAGGTTTGGGTGAAGGAGACCGCCGTACTTGTCTGCCAGTCGCCGGCAAAAAACCCGCGTGGCACAATGATGATGTCATCAGGCTGCACGGCGAGATCGGCGGAGGGATCGCCCTGGTCGAGGAGATCGTCAAGGCGGAGCGGGATATGACGCGGCAACGGCTCCGCCGGGCGCACCAGAACGGTAGCGTTTCCGTCGGCGTAGGGGGAAAGTCCTCCCACCTTGGTCAGCACATCCAGCGCCGTCATACCTGCGGTGAATGGGACGGAGCGGGGCGTGGACACCTCGCCGATGACACTGATCTCGCGACTGCCGCTGACTGCCTGCAGGACTTCCACCATCACGTCCGGCTCGACGACGAAGGCGCTCAATCTATCCTGCAAATCGCCGCGGAGTTGTGTCGGGGTCCGGCCCGCGGCGCGCACATCGTCCAGGAGCGGTAGGCTGACGTACCCATCCGGGCGGACTCGGACGATCTCGGAGAGCTCGGGGAAGTTCCGGACGGAAACCGCCAGCCCATCGGTGGGGCCGATGCGGTACTCGGCCAGTGCATCGGCGGACACGGCGGACTCCGGAGTCACGGAAGCTGGCTCCGCGGCGACGGCCGCCGGGCAGGACAGAACGCAGGCGACGACCGTAAGCCCTAGCTCAAGCCGGCCTGGGCAACAGCGCGTCGTAAATGACTTTTCGGGATGGCGCTGCCCCAAGTCAGCGCCGGCTCCGCGGATGCCCTTCTCCCATATCCCCATTGTTGGCACACATCTGACTTTATGACGTTACGCTAGCATCTCCGATCAATTTCGCTGCCAAATAAGTAACAACGCAGAGATCTCCCCCGTGTCTAGAGCAGAATCATCAATTTTCCCAGATATAGGTTTAGTCTAATATCATCATTTCGTATGATGCAGTCTAACTCAAAAGCAGGATGCAGACGAGCGTAACCGTTTTTGTTATTTGCTGATAAAGGAAAAATCATATTTTCTTGGAACGACATATTCTGTGGCTTGCCCATGATGCCGGCTCAAAGCGCGGACCCCGTGCTCGCGGGCGACCGGAATCCGGCAGAATGAGTCCCGTCTTCCGTTGCCGGCTTACTCAGAGGCAAGCTGCCGCGATAACCCGGAGCCGATCTTGAAGATCCTTTACCACCATCGAACAGCGTCAAGAGACGGGCAGGCCGTCCACATCGACGAGCTGATCTCTGCCCTCAGGTCGCTTGGCCATGAGGTCACGGTTGTGGGACCGAGATTTGAAGTTTCCGGCGGCTTCGGCGGGGAGAGCAAAACGGTCCGCGGCTTGAAGAACCGGCTGCCCAAGGCGGTTTTCCAGGTACTCGAACTCGCTTATTCAATCGTCGCGTTTGCCGCTCTTTATCGCGCGTGCCGGCGCCAGCGCCCCGATGTCCTCTACGAGAGATACAATCTGCACCTGCTTGCAGGCGCCTGGCTGAGCCGCTGGCGGAACCTGCGCTACATCCTCGAAGTCAACGCACCACTGTACGAAGAGCGCGCCCGCGAAGGCGGCATCGGTTTGCATGGGCTGGGGCGCTGGTGCGAGCGCACCAGCTGGCGTTCAGCCGATGTCGTTCTTCCGGTCAGCGGCGTGCTCGCTGGATATGTTGAAGCGGCGGGCGTCTCCCGCTCGCGCATTGTTGTCATGCCGAATGGGATCGACCACCATTTCCTTCGTCCGGCGGACGGGGCAGCGGTACGCGCGCGCTATTCTCTGGGGAATGCCCTGGTCCTTGGCTTCGTCGGCTTCATTCGCGACTGGCACGGACTGCATAAGGTCGTCGAAGGGCTGGGGGATCCTTCCCTGCCGCCGGTGCATCTGCTTGTCGTCGGCGACGGCCCGGGCCGCGATGCGTTGCAACAGCAGGCCGAACATCTGGGGGTGGAGAAGCGCCTGACGATAACCGGTGTCGTCGATCGCGATCGCATCGCCGCGATGATCGCCGCTTTCGACATTGCCCTCCAGCCTTCGGCAACCCGATACGCATCGCCCCTGAAGCTCTTCGAATACATGGCAGCCGGGCGGGCCATTCTTGCACCCCGTCAGCCGAATATCGAAGAAGTGCTGACCCACGAGCGCTCGGCACTTCTTTTCGATCCGGCCGATGACGCGAATTTCCGTGGGGCTTTGGCCCGCCTCTGCCGCGATCAGGATCTGCGGCGCCTGCTCGGCGAGGGAGCGCGGGCCGAAATCGTCAGCAGGGGGCTGACCTGGATTGACAATGCGAGACGCGTGGCGGAACTCTTCGAGAAAGACGCTTCTGCTGACAAGACTGCCCGTTGCTGGCGGGACGCTTCTTCCGGCCGGCGGTCGGGAAGGTTGACGTCGACATGAACATTCTGTTCGTCTCGCACCGGCCGCCATATCCGCCCAACGATGGGGCGAGGGTGCGCGCATTCCACATGATTCAACATCTGGCCAAGCGTGGCGATGTCACTGTGGCGTCGCTCGCGCGATCGCCTGCCGAATATGCAGCTGGGCAGGGGCTGGCGAACCACTGCCGGCGCTTGTTGATCCAGCCGATCTCCCGTTCTGCCGCGGCGATCCGCACGGTGATGTCCCTGGGTACCCGGACTCCTGCCTCAATGGGCTACTTCCATTCGCCGGCGCTGCAGCATCAGATCAACCAGGAATTGGCCACTCGATCATACGATCTGATCGTCGTCCATTCCTCGTCGGTCGCACCTTACGTAAAGCACACAAAGACCGTTCCGAAGCTTCTGGATTTTGTTGATATGGACTCGCAGAAGTGGCTGGCGTACGGGCAGACACGACCGTTTCCGCTATCGATCGGTTACCGGCTGGAAGCAGCGAAGCTGCGGACGGCCGAAGCGGAGCTTTCTGCGCACTTCGATGTCTGCACGTGTATCACGGCGGCGGAGCTGCAGAGCTTACAGTGTTATGGATCTGCCCGGGTGAGCGGGTGGTTCCCTAATGGAGTTGACCTGGATTACTTCAAATCAAACAACAATTACAATGACTACGATTGTAATAATATATGCTTTATAGGCCGCATGGATTACTATCCAAACGTGCAGGCTATGAGCCGTTTTTGCGAAGACGTGTTGCCCATCATCCGCCGGGAGCGGCCGGGCGCGAAGTTGACGATCGTCGGCGCCGATCCGGTTCGGGCGGTGCGGAACCTTGGCAAGCTGGAAGGGGTGGAGGTCACCGGTACGGTTCCCGATGTTCGTCCCTACCTCCAGCGGGCCGCAATCAGCATCGCGCCGATGCTGATTGCGAGAGGAATACAGAATAAGATCCTCGAAGCCATGGCAAGCGGTGTTCCGGTGGTGGCGAGCCGGCTTGCGGCCGCCGGTATCGATGCCAAGCCTGGGGAGCATTTCTTGGTGGCAGACATGCCGGAATACTTTGCTGCGGCGGTCCTCGAGATGCTGTCTGCGCCCCCACGGCGGGCCGCCTTGGCGCGGGCAGCGCGACGATTCGTCGAGCAGACCTATAGCTGGGGCCATGCGATGCAGCAATTCGACAGGTTCGTCGAGATTTGCCTGGACGGCCGGAGAACTGCGGCAGCCCCACTTGGGTTAGGCAAATTGGCCTGCTTCCGGGACGAACGCTTTCCTGGCTACGTACCGTAGAGGGACGGATCTGCCAACGGTACTACGATCGGCATCCTGACTTGCCCTCTAAATAGCGAGTTACGGGCGAGCGCTTTCCAGAATAGTTTAGAGAACGAAGTCCAGGTCATATAAGGGGCGGAGAATGGACGGTGCGGAGGTGCGCGTGGCACCAGCGACTTCTGTCTTGGATCACGCACAAAATCTATCGATAGCTTGGCTGAGCATTCCCCGGTTGCGTCGATCGCTGGCGGTTGTCACTTGGTTCGGTTTGACCATCGGTGGTTATGTCGGATATGCCGTCCTTATTTCCAGGTTATTCCACAGCTGACCGCGAATCGCCGCCTGGGCGATTTCGTCTTTGCGACGCAGACGTTTTCCTTAGCCGATCCTGCTTGACTGTTCGCCGGCCTAACGCGGCGGCACCGCCAGAAGTTCCGCGGACGCCGATAAGCTCGACCCTGGCTGCTCCAGCTGCCGCTCCTGAGACGTCGCGAGCGGGTCGCTACCGGCGAACTCAGCCGACAGCCGAAGGGGCGACACGGGTGTAGAGCCCTGCCTGGCGGCGATCAGCCGGCGGACCATCGCGAGCGTCCGCCAGTAGACACCCTCCATCAGCCAATGGGCAAATTCGCCGTTACGGCCGATGCTGTACAGGCCGTCGATTCCAGTCCCCGACTTCCAGGCCAGCCGCTCTTCCTCGTAGTCGAGGTGGAAAATCGGGTAAGCGGTCGGCAACCGCACGGTATGGGCGCCCTGGAACCGCTGCTCGGCGTCGGCAATCGTGCCGCACAGGCCGGCGAGGCATTCGCGGGCGAGGGTGTCGTTGTCCTTCACCCACATCGCGTCCCCCGGCTGAGCGCCAATATCCGCTGTGATCACCGTCTTGCCCGCCGGCGCCAACCAAGGCATCGAGATCGGCGCTTCGGTCAAACGAAAGAACGGGACATCCCCTTTCGGGTACCACACTACCGTGTCGGAGAGCAGATCGCGGCCTTCCAGGCAGAGATTGACGGAAACGATGCCACGGTAGCGAAACCGGCGGTACGGATCGAGCCGGTCGGTACCCGTGACCAGGCGCGGAAGGATGTGCACCGGAGCGGTGCTGATCACCGCGGATGCGGGAATAGTCCGACCGTTCACCCGCACGCTTTCTACCTGATTGTGGGCGACGTGGATCTCTTCCACCCGGGCGTCGGTTTGGATGTACGGCCGCAAGTCTTTGGCCAGCGTCTCGCAAACCATGCTGAGCCCGCCCTGCGGATAGACGAGACGCACGTGGGAGTTCAGCCGTTGGGTGCTGTTGTAGCCGATGGCGACAGCGCGCTTGGTCATCCGCTTGACGAGGCTGAAGTAAAGAATCTCCCAGATCGAATTCAGCTTGTCACCCACGTCCGGCGAGAGCTCCGTGGCCGCGGTGCCGGACCAGGCTTTGCACAGCGGCAGGGCAACCTCGTCAGCAAACCGGTCGCCGTAGGTTGCGCGGAACCATTCCGCCGCGCTCCGTGGCATTCTCGCCTTTCCGGGACGCACCCGGTTCGCCAAGGCCGACGCAACGAACCTCGGACGATGGAGCATAAGCCCGAACGGATAGCCGTAAGTCGTGCCCTCCAGGCGCACGGATTCGCCATAATAGGAGACGTCTCGACAACTGGCATCGATACCCAGGGCAGCGGTCAGCCGGTTGGTTAGAAAGTGGGCGCCGGAATCGTACTTGAAACCCTTGTCGTCCTGAAACGAGGACGCCATGCCGGCGATTGATGGGCCGCCTTCAAAAACAAGAACTTCGATGCCGCGTCGATTCAGTTCGCTCGCCGCCAGCAACCCGGCCAGTCCGGCCCCCACCACCACCACCGGCGCAGTCCGGCCGAGGACGACTGCCGGCGCTTCGCCCAGCTCACTCATCCCGATCCCCCACCCATATCGGCCGCCGGATCACCGCCTGCAACAGGGCACCGCGACCAAAGAGTTGATGCAAACCGTCGAACATCGTGAATATGCCGAGCGTGATCGGCGTTTTCAGGCTGAATTGCTCGATCAGCCAGCGCGGCGCTCCGTAGTCCTCAAGAGCGTTGCGGAGCGAGTAGGTCCAGTTGACCGGACTGACTATCGTGCGCAATGCCTCGACTTCGTACCCGCATTGTCGGGCCAGCCGGGAGAGCGCTTTGCGGTTGAACAGGTTGAAGTGGCGCGGAAAATGATAGCCACCCCAATGCCGATCCTTGAACAATGAGAAATCCGGACTGTCCGTGTTGTCGGTGACGATCAGCAGTCGGCCGCCCGGTTTCAGCAGTTCGCGAACAGCCGACAAGACCTCCGGGGGTGAGCTGACATGCTCGATCGTCTGGATCATCAACGCAAAATCGTATGACGCGGGTTCCAGCGGCAGGTCCTGAACCGTGCCGAGATGGACGGTCAAACCGTGTTGGCTCGCCATGGTGGCCGCACGGCGATCGAGATCGACACCCTCGAGACGCCAGGACGAGGGCCCGAATTCGCGCAGCAACCCAAGGTGAAATCCGTCGCCGCAACCGACGTCGAGGATCCGGGCGTCGGCGGGAAGGTCACGGCAGATCTGCAGCAGCCGCCGCGCCTCAAGGCGACGTCTGACTTTGTAGATGAATCCGAAGGACGATTCCGAAAAAGCGAAAGCGTGATACGAATCAGGATAAATACGACGAAACTCGCAGTCTGCAGGGCGCGGACTAAGATAAACTAAACCACATCCCCTACACTTGACGGCAAGAAAGCTATCATTACTCGTATTATATTCGAAATCCCTGCCGATACCGGCGGGAATAGCATCGTCGTTGCCGCAAACGCAGCAATCGACTTTTTGCAGAGCGAGGCAAGAAAACACGTCAGCCGTGTCAGCGTCCATAAAGCTCTCGCGCTTGGTTCCAAAAAGACCGAGTCGTGTCGTCAAGCGGCAAATGGCAGGCTGATTCAGGCCTCTTCAGCCTTCGCCCTGTTCGCCCTCTCCCTGGCGGCGTACCGGACGTTACGCATGCTAGGCAAATAGCGTGCCAAACCATATCTGGTGCGGAGGGCGGGTGAGCATGCGTGACCAGCTGCATAATTCAGACGCTACTCGCGGCAACGATGCAAGCCAACCTTTTTGTGGCCTCAGAGACTGGCGGAGGCTGTCCTGCTCGCGTTTACCTGAGCGGAGGCCGCCCGTAAGCTGCCGGTCGGCAGCGGGTCTCGATCGACGACATCGGGCTGGGTCGCATGGTGTTTCCAACCGCTCTGGGAATCGCTGCGGCTTTCGACCGCAACCTGCTACCCTCAGCGGCAAGGGGGGAGCCGGACACGGGAGGCATTTGCGATGTCCTGGACGTCGGCGCTGCTCAGGTCGGCTGTCGCGGTGGTTGCATTTCTGATGCCCTCCATCGCGATGGGGACCGATGAAGGGGGTGAAACCACCGCCCCCCGACAGTTGGTGGTCCCGACACCGCTGGTCGTCGCGGTCATGTCGCAGCCTTGGGCGGTTCAAGGCTCGGACGGCCGCTATCATCTGGTCTATGAGGTCCGGTTCAGCAACGCTACTCCCTTCGCGGCACGCCTTGATCAGGTTCGCGTCGTCGATCCAACGAATGAAAAGACCATCGTCACCTTCGACGGCGAGGAGATCGGGAAGCGATTCGCAGTCGGCGCCAATCGGGATAACCTGAGCCGACGGCTCGACGGCGCCGCTTTCGGCGTGCTGTTCCTCCACGTCGTGGTGCCGACACTGGCGGCCGTGCCGGCGGCAATCATCCACGAGGTTGATCTGACTATCGATCCAGGTGGACCGAGTGAAGAGCAGCCCACCGAGAAGGTCGCCTTCACGGCGGTGAAAAACGATCCGGCCGTCGTCCTCGGACCACCGCTTCGTGGCCGCAACTACATCGCCGGGGACAGCTGCTGCGACACTGTTCGCCATGTCCGGGCGCTGCTGCCGCTGAATGGGCGCTTCTGGCTGGCGCAGCGCTTCGCCATCGACTGGGAACAGATCGACGACGAAAACCGCATCTTTGTCGGCGACCGCAGCGATGTCCGCAGTTACCACATCTACGGCAAGCCCGTGCTGGCCGTTGCCGACGGCAAGGCCCTGGTCGTGCGCGACGGGCTTGCCGATCAGGTCCCGCAAGACCCGAGGCCGATCACCAATATTGCCGATGCCGACGGCAACCACGTCCTTCAGGACATCGGTAACGGCGCCTGGGTGCTTTATGCCCACATGAAGCCGGGATCGGTGCGATCCCGTGTCAGGCAGGGCGCTTTACTGCGAAAGGGCCAGGTTATCGGCCTCGTCGGCAACACCGGCAACACCACGGAGCCGCACCTGCATCTGCATGTGGTCAGCCGGGCCTCGACGCTGCTCGGCAACGGCATCCCTTACGTGTTCGAGCGGTTCCGGATGACCGGCTTTGATGCTCTCGGCACCCCCGACTTCGATAAGGGCGCTTCGCTGGGAACACCGCTTGCCATCACCCCGGTTGATCCGCCCACCCTGCACCGCCGGCAACTCCCGCTGGACCTCGTCGTCGTGGACTGGCTGAACGGCACGCCTAAGCGCAGTCAGCCCTAACCGTCCCCCATGCGCTGGGGACGCCTCAGGACCCCGCTTGCGAATCGGGCCGGTGCAGCGGCGGCGCCATGAATTTGGGTGACACCGGATCGGTAATGCAGCGTCTCAGGATTGCGTCGATGTCGCTTTTGGTCTCGGCGTCGAGGTGCCAGCCGTCGATCTCGGCTACGGGATCGAGATGGCCGGGGCGACGCGCGCCCCACAGCGCGATGGTCCGGCCCTGATCCAGCACCCAGCGCACGGCCAATGCCAGAACGGACTTGCCGAAGCGCTCTCGCGCCAGGTGCCTGAGTTCCTCGACCGCCGCAAGGTATTGCGGAAAGCGGGGGCTTCGAAACTTCGGATCGACCTTGCGCAGATCGTCTCCGTCGAAAATCGTCTCAGTGGCCATCCGACCGCTGAGCAAGCCGCGACACAGGGCGCCGTAGCTCAAGACGGTCAGGCCGGCGGTGGCCGCATAGGGCAGCACGTCGGCTTCGATCTCGCGCTCGAACAGGTTGTAGGGCGGCTGCACCGCGTCAAGCTTCGCCACGGTGCGAAACGCATCCATCTGCGCAGGGTCATAGTTGCTGACGCCGACCGCCCGGATCTTGCCCTGCCGCCGCAAATCATCAAGGGCCCCGGCGGTTTCGGCGATCGGGGTCTCCGGATCGGGCCAATGGACCTGGTAGAGGTCGATGACGTCCGTGCGCAGGCGCTTCAGCGAGGCCTCGATCTCGAGTTGGATCCGCCGCGGGCTCGAGTTGCGGAAGACGTTCCCATCCTTCCAGTCGAGGCCGACCTTGGTGGCAAGGCATACCTTGCTCCGCAGGCCGCTTTCGGCCAGGGCCTTGCCGACGATCTCTTCCGATCGCCCGAAGCCATAGACCGGCGCGGTGTCAATCAGCGTGATGCCACGCTCGATGCCGGAGCGTATGGTCGCGATGGATTGAGCCTCATCGGTCCCGCCCCACATCCAGCCGCCGATTGCCCAGGTGCCAAGCCCGACCCGCGATGTGGTGAGGCCGGACGTGCCGAGTTCTATCTGTTCCATTGGGTCACCATTCCCACCAAGGTAATCAGGAGGAAGAACGCCGCCGATCGCTCATTTTTCCCTGACCCCCGCGTCTCTCGCGGCGAGCCTGCCGATCGCCGACCAGTCCAGCTCCTCGCCCCCTTGGGCAAGCAGCGAAAGGAACCGGTCACGCACCAGGCTGGCAATGGGAAGCGGCACCCGCAGCTCCTGCGCCGCTGCGAGGACAAGGGAGATGTCCTTTAGGCCCAGCGGTGCTGCAAAGCCGGCGGGCTGAAACTTGCCTTCTGCGATCAGCGGGCCATAGGTTGCGTAGATGGGCGCGTTAAACAGCGTCGAGGTGAGAATATCTACATATTGCCGGCCGTCGATCCCCGCCTTGCTGACCAGCGCCAAGGCCTCGCCGAGCGATTCCAGAACGGAAGCGATCAAGAAGTTGCCGCTCAGCTTCATCAGGTTGGCATCGGCAGGACTGCTCGACAGGATGAAGGTTTTCCGGCCGATGGCCTCAAAAAGCGGCTCCGCTGCCTGCACCGCTGCCGCCTCCCCGGCGGCGACGACCACCAGCTGACCAGCAGCGGCAACGTTGGGACGACCGAAGACGGGGGCGGCGACATACCGCTGGCCGGCTTTTGCGTGCGCAACCGCCAGCTTCTCGGCCAGCGCGACGCTGATGGTGCTCGATGAAACGTGGACAGCGCCCGCCGGCAGAGCAGCAATGACGCCGTTCTCGCTCAGCACCGCGTCCTCCACGGCCGCGTCGTGCGCCAGCATGGTCACCACGGCATCGCCCCGACAAGCGTCGGCAACGCATCCCACGGCGCTCGCACCCTCGGCAACCAGGGCTGCGGCTTTTTCCGGCGACCGGTTGTAAACCGTCACATCATGGCCTGCCTTGAGCAGGTTCGCCGCCATACCGGCACCCATGTTTCCCAGTCCGATCACACCGACCTTCATTCTTCCGATCCTTTCTGGGCCGGCTCTGCTGCCCCCGATTGCGTTGTTCGGGTCCCGCCCGGGGCCGGCAAGACCGGCGAATGGCGTCGGTTTGGCCGCGCGACGGGGTTGGTTCGGGGTCTCAGCAGTGACTTCGGCTCGCTTCGTCTGAACCGAAATCACATATGTTGTACGCGGGTCATCGTTACCATTCGAAACCCGTCGAACCTGCCGATCCACACTGAGGGGGTGCGATTATGGCCAAGGCCTCTTCCAGTTTCCAAGGCCGGCCGTGCCATGTCTAGGGTGGTCTTCACCTCCAACATCCAGCGCCACATCGCCTGCCCCGAGGTGGAAGCTCCGGGGCGGACGGTGCGCGAGGTGCTCGATAACGTGTTTGCGGAGAACCCGAGGGCGCGCAGTTATGTGCTCGATGAGCAGTCGGCCTTGCGCAAGCATATGATCATCTTCATCGAGGGTCAGGCGATCTGCGATCGGAGGAAGCTGACGGATGCTGTGTCGGAGAGCGATACCGTCTACGTGTTTCAAGCGCTCTCAGGAGGTTGAGATGAGCGATACGATCCTCGTATCGACGCGCAAGGGCCTGTTCACCGTCGCGCGAAAGGCTGTGGACTGGGAGATCGAGCGGGTCGACTTCCTCGGCGACAACGTGTCGATTGCGGTGAGCGATGATCGCGACGGGCGTTGTTATGCCGCGCTGGACCACGGTCATTTCGGCGTCAAGCTCCACCGTTCCACGGGCGCTGGATGGGAGGAAATCGCCGCCCCCGTATATCCCCCGATGCCAGAGGGCCACGAGGAGCGGGACATGTGGGGAAGGCCGACGCCGTGGAGCACCGTGCGCATCTGGGCTCTGGCGACGGGGCACGCGGAGGAACCCGGCGTCATTTGGTGCGGCACGATCCCGGGCGGACTGTTTCGCTCCGCCGATCACGGCGAGAGCTGGGAAATGATGACCACACTGTGGAATCATCCCGATCGGCTGCGCTGGGGAGGAGGGGGAGCCGATCTGCCCGGACTCCACTCGATCTGCGTCGACCCGCGCGACTCTCGGCAGGTTACCATCGCGGTTTCGACGGGGGGTCTCTGGTTCACCGCCGATGGCGGAGCGAGCTGGAGGCAGCGGGGCCGAGGAATGCGTGCCGAATACGTGCCTCCGGAACTGGTTCACGACCCGATTGCCCAGGACGTCCACTGCCTGGTCCAGTGCCGGGGGGCGCCGCAGAGAATGTGGATTCAGCATCACAACGGCATATTCGTGTCCTCCGATGAGGGCGAGACGTTTACGGAGATCACATCCGTGGAGCCGTCGGCATTCGGATTTGCGGTCGTCGTCCACCCGCAAGAGCCGGATACGGCGTGGTTCGTGCCGGAGATCAAGGACGAGAAGCGCATTCCGCAAAACGGCAGGCTCGTCGTTACCCGAACCCGGGACGGCGGTCGCAGTTTTGATATCCTGGATCAGGGCCTGCCGCAGGTTCACGCTTACGACATCGTTTACCGGCATGCGCTCGCCATCGATCACACCGGCGACCGCCTCGCTCTCGGATCGACGACCGGTGGCCTGTGGGTCAGCGAGGATCAGGGTGATCACTGGACGTGCGTCACCCACACGCTTCCGCCCGTCTATGCCGTGCGGTTCGCACGGCGCAGGTAAGCGGGAACGGCAGCGAACGGACGATCTCTCCGCTCCGAACTGATGGGCGAGGAGGGAGGCCGCAGCCGAGCATTCTCTCCAGGCTGCGGCGCTGTCCTTAGGGTTGGGCAGCCAGCCTGCGTTCCCGCATCCGCAGCGCTCGTTCCGTGCGATTGGAGTTCAGACAAAGTTCGCCTTGGGGTACCAACGCGTCTCGGTCTATGCCTGCTTCCGCCGGCGAGGATAATGAAGCCCACGCAAGACTGCGGCCCGCCAGTTGACGAAGCCAGCCAAGTACGCCTGCAGGCGGTGCGGCATCGGCGAGGCTCGTCGTATCGGCGTCCGCCTGGCCCGGTCTGTAAACCCGGATGTTTGCCATCATACCCGCGTCTTCATGGCCGACGATGTGGCAGTGATAGACGAATTTGCCGACCATGATCGGATTGTTGAAGGGGATAACAACCTTGACCTTTCCGGGGACGTTGTTGCTGGCGTATGGCAGGTTGACCACATCGCGGAATTCCGGCGGATTGAGCCTGCGGCCGTTGACCTCGGTTACCAGGAATGACAGCTGGTGAATGTGGAACACGTGCAATTCACCACTGGTGTTCAGCAGCGTCCATTCTTCGATGGCCCCCAGGGGGACGCGTGTGTCGATCCGCCGTGCGTCGTATTCCTTGCCGTTGATGAAGAACGTGTTGCCGTTGGCCGTCTCGGAGAAGACGAAGGTTCGCTTGTTGGTGACGTGCCTCGGGAGAGTGATGATCTCGGATGGCGGGGGCGTAATGCCCGGAATGTTGGCGGCTGGCCGTTCCAGCCTTGCTGCGATGTTTCCGTCATGAGCGGGGTTGCCGCTGACGATGAATGTACCGAGACGCACGGTGGGATTCGGATCTCCCTGTGGTCCGGTGTTGGTGGCCAGGGAGCGCATGACGTAGCGGCCGGGCTTCCCGGCGCGAACGACGACCGTGAGGCGCGCTCCGGCGGGCAAGAATAGGGTTTTCTGTTTCTCCGCTTTGCGCAGCATGTTGCCGTCGCGCTCCAGTACCCAGAATTCATGACCTTCCAGAGCGAGATTGAAGAATGCATCGGCACCAAGGTTCCCCAGCATCCAAATTTGATACTCGCCGGGGCGCGCGCGAATGGGTGGATCACTGAAGCCGTTGATCGTTTTGGTCAGCGCTGAGTTCGGATCCTGGTCGGGCAGAAGGTTTGCCTTCAGCAGCATGACCCGCTGTCGTAAGTCGAGCAATTCGGGATAGTGGTCCGCGATTACGCCATCGACGATCAGCATCCCCGACAGCCCCGAGAGAATTTGGGGCTCGACGAACCCATGCAGGTGAGTGTGATACCAGTGCAGGCCCTGCGGATGGTCATCCGGGAAAGTGAAGCGATTTTCGAACGATTGGCCGGGCCGAATGCGTACAAACACGCTGTCGCCTGGCGGTATTGGTGTCACGTCGGTCCCGTGGTAGTGGACGTTCGTTAGTTCCGGCCCATCGACCTCGACATCCGCCGGCCCGATATGGTTGACGATCGTCAACCGGAACTTGTCGCCGCGTTTCACGATCAGCGTTGGTGGGGTGTACCGCCCGTTGAAGACGTTGCTCGTAAAGGTGCGCCCTGCGACGGTGACACGTCTGGGCGCTGCCGTCAGCGTGGCTTCCAGTACGCCGTTTCGACTGCGAATTACCGGCGGATTGGGCAGGTCGTCGATTGTCCGGGGGAGGGTTTCTTCCACGTCGTCGAAGCTCTCTCCGGTCGATAATCCCTCTTCCGCCAATTCTTCCGCCGACGCCCAGGTATAGCTGAGCGATCCTGCAAGAAATACCAGGATCGCAATTGCGACGCCGCGAGTCCGGAGCGCCATGATTGTGTCCTCCCTATATTTGGCCGGATTGAGAGTCCGGAGCCATGGAGAAAATACAGTATCTTGTACCGAGCCGCACCTATCGTCTCGCTAGACACATCATTTGGGGGTGGATGTCGCTATATTGTCATCATGCCCCTAAGGCGCGCGCCCCGTCGAGTAACTCTTTAATCTCATTCAACAAGACGATCAGTTAGGCTCTATTTTATTAGGAAGACATATTTTCGCCATAATTCTCCCCAAACTGAAGGTTGTGTAACCCATTTGGGGGTATATGGATCATGATACGATTGTATATAATTCGCCTAATGCTCTTAATAATAGTGCTGATGATGCCCTTTGGTGTTCTGGGTTTGAACCAAGCCGTGGGCGCGACGACCGTGATCAACAGCTTCGAGGATCCGAATGAACTTTCTGCGTGGCAGATCCGAGCCGGACAAAACTCGTCTGGAGCAATGGGGCAGCTTTCTGTCAGCCCCGGATACCGGCAACAAGGAGCAGCGCTCGATTTTCAGCTTGGATGTCCGGCCAACGCCTCCGAATGTCAGCTTCGGGCTGCCACGGCGCTCACTCCCGCCGTGCCGGGTAATTATCTCGATATCTGGATCAGTTGTTCGGCGTGCGATCCGACCTACGAGGTGAAGGATGGCACAGGCCAATGGCTGACCTACAAGGCAGCGCCCTTGCCGCTTTCGGCGCGCGCACTGAACGCGTGGCACCGCGTCTTTATCTCCTTGCCCAATCAGATCGTTGGGCATCGAGGTGGGGCGAATGACGGAGTCTTCCATCAAGGGGTGCAGGAAATAAGAATTATTGTCCCTCGAGACGAACTGTTGGGAAGCAACGGAAAGTTGATGTTTGACGAAATTCGCATTCATCGGAATTTATCTGACGTCTTCCCCGGAGAAATCACGATCAATCCGGCAATCGACGAGTTCTTGCCGACCGGTCTATCCGGCTTTCCGCTGAAAGACATTATGAGAGGAGTTTCGGGCGACGGTTTGCTGGCGGGAGAATCAGGATTCACGTCCATACGGACGCCGATGATTTGGGCGAACGTGGAGCGAGTGGTTGGAAAATTTGATTTTTCGGTTCACGACAGACGGGTGCAGCGGGCCAGACTCAGCGGCGCAACCGTCCTGTTTACGCTTGGCTTCGGTCATCCGCTACACACGGGTGGCCGGCCACCGCGCACCGCCCCCGAGATAGCGGCATTCGCAGCATTCGCAGCAGCGGCCGCCCAACACTATCGGGGCGAGCCGGTCGCGTTCGAAATCTGGAATGAGCCCAGCTTTCCCAATTTCTGGCAACCCACCCCATCGGCCAAGGAATACGGCCGACTGCTCGCCGCCTCGATCGCCGCGATAAGGCGCGTGAGTCCCACCGTCAGGATCGTCACCGGTGGCTTACCCGGATGGGGTAATTGGGAGCCCTGGGACTTCCTGCGCGAGATGATCCGCAGCAACGCGGTGGCGGGCGCCGACGCGCTCGGCATCCATCCCTATACGGAAAACAAGGTGGGCGAACCCGAAGGCCGGTGGCAGCATATCCTGCGCGGCCGTCGTCTCGTTCGGCAAGAAATGAACGAGCGGGCGCTGCCGCTGGCACTAACCGAATGGGGGATTTCCTCGACGCCGCTCGATCCGGGCGGCAATGGCCATGCAGCAGCAAGCAGGCATGCCCAGGCCGTCAGGGTCATCCGATCCTACCTGACGTGGTTTAACGTTGGCCCCGTCGAGCACGCGTATTTTAATCTCATGGACGCGTGCAGCGACGCCCGCGTCATCGACTGCAACCTCGGGCTCTATACGACGGACATCCAAAAGAAGCCGGCGATGGCCGCCCTGGAAGTCCTTGCGTCCACCATTTCGGACCGGTCGTTTGGAGGAATGCTGCGGCAGAGTGAACAGCTTCCTCCCTGGCTCAATGTGGCGAGTTTCGATGGACCAACGGACGTTGTCCTCGCAGCCTGGATGTCGGTGCCGAAAAAGATCACAAAGCTGCGGCTGCCGGCCGGGGGATCCGCCACCAACGTCTACGGCGCCCCGTTAACGCCGAAGGGCGGCTCGGTGCTCCTCACCTATGACGGCGGGCCGATTTACCTTCGCGCACCGAAATAGCGGCCAGGGTGATCGCGGCGGCGGGTCGAGGGGCCCGCTCCCGCGCCTCATTCCACGGTGACACTTTTCGCCAGGTTCCGTGGCTGGTCGACATCCGTGCCTTTCAGCACGGCAACGTGGTAGGCGAGGAGCTGGATGGGAATGGTGTAGAGCAGCGGCGCAACGAACGCATCAACCGACGGCAACTCCACCGTCGCGGCAGCAACGTCGCCGAGACGCTCAATCCCCTCCTTGTCCGACAGGAAAATCACCTTGCCGCCGCGGGCGATTACCTCCTGCATGTTGGAGGCGGTCTTGTCGAAAAGGACGTCGGAAGGCGCGATGACGATGATCGGCATGTTCTCGTCGATCAGGGCGATAGGACCATGCTTCATCTCGCCGGCGGCATAGCCCTCGGCATGAATATAGCTGATCTCCTTAAGCTTCAGTGCGCCTTCCAGGGCGATCGGGAAGCCGGTGCCGCGCCCGAGATAAAGGACGTCGCGGGCCTCGGCGACCGTCCGCGCGATTTCGGCGATCCGCTGGTCGTGATTGAGGACCTCGTTGGCCCGGCCCGGCACCTCGGTCAGCGCCCGGCACAGGCGGCGCTCCTCGGCGCGGTCTATGGTCCCTCGCTTGGCTGCGATCGCGATCACCAGGCAGGCGAGCACGGTGAGCTGCGTGGTAAACGCCTTGGTCGAGGCGACGCCGATTTCCGGACCCGCCCGGGTCAGCAGCACGGCATCCGCCTGGCGGGCCATCGAGCTTTCCTGGACGTTAACGATGCTGAGGACATGCTGGCCCTGCTTGCGGGCGAACGCCATGGCCGCCAGCGTGTCTGCCGTCTCACCGGACTGGGAGATAAAGAGGGCGAGGCCGCCCTGCGGCATGTCGGCCCCGCGATAGCGGAACTCCGAGGCGATGTCCACCTCGGTCGGGATGCGGGCGATCCGCTCGAACCAGTACTTGGCGACGAGAGCGGCATGAAAGGACGTCCCGCAGCCGACAATCGTCAGCTTTGACAGGCGCGTCGCATCGAACGGCAGGGGCGGCAGCGCCACCACCTCGTTCCAGGGGTTAAGCAGACCATGCAAGGTGTCGCCGATGACCGCCGGCTGCTCGTAGATCTCCTTCAACATGAAGTGGGCGAAGTTGCCCTTGCCGATCAGGGCGCCCGACGCGGCGGTCAGCTTGACCGGGCGATCGACCAGTTCTCCGGAGGCGTCATGGATTTGCGCGCCGCCCGGCGTCACTTCGGCCCAGTCCCCTTCGTCCAGATAACAGATGCGGCTGGTCAGCGGAGCCAGCGCCAACGCGTCGGAACCGAGGTACATTTCGCCGTCGCCATAGCCGATGGCGAGCGGGCTGCCGCGCCGCGCGCCGATCATCATCTCGGTATGGCCGGCAAACAGGATTGCCAGGGCAAAGGCGCCGTCGAGGCGGCCGAGCGACGCCTGCACCGCCTCCTGCGGGCTCATGCCCTCCGCAAGCAAGCTGCTGATCAAGTGCACGACCACCTCGGTATCGGTCTCCGTTTCGAACCGGCACCCCTTGGCGGTCAGCTCGCGGCGCAGCGCGTGGAAGTTCTCGATGATGCCGTTGTGCACCAGGACGACCCGGTCGTCTCCGTGCGGGTGGGCGTTCACCGCCGTCGGCGCACCGTGGGTCGCCCAGCGGGTATGGCCGATACCGATCCGGCCATCGACCGGCTCGGTCTTCAGCAGCGCGTCGAGGTTGGCAAGCTTGCCCTGCGCGCGGCGCCGCGCGATGGTGCCGTTGGTGAGCGTGGCAATGCCTGCCGAGTCATAGCCGCGGTATTCCAGGCGCCGGAGGCCGTCAATCAACAACGGAGCAACGGGATTCTTGCCGATGATGCCGATGATTCCGCACATGCTGCGCTCGTCTCCAGTTCAGCTCTTCTTCGATGCCAGCTTCGCCGCTTTTTCGGCGCGCCGCCGCTTCCGAAAGGCACCGGCCCACGCCGGCTTTTCCGAATGGGGTCCCCGGGTCAGCGCCAGCGCATCATCGGGGACGTCCCGGGCAATGACGCTGCCGGCACCGATGATGGCGCCGTCGCCGACGCGCACCGGGGCGATCAACGAGGTGTTCGATCCGATGAAGGCGCCCGCGCCAATATCGGTATGCTGCTTGAAAAAGCCGTCGTAATTGCAGGTGATGGTGCCTGCGCCAACGTTCGCTCCGGCACCGACGCGCGCGTCGCCGACGTAAGTCAGATGATTCACCTTGGCCCCCTGTTCGATCCGGGCGTTCTTGATCTCGACGAAATTGCCCACATGAACCTGGGGACCGATCGACGCCCCCGGCCGCAGCCTTGCGAACGGCCCGATTTCCGCCCCTTCTTCGATCTCCACGTCAAGCATATGACAAAAGCCGCGAATGAGGACCTTGTCGCCGATTCGAACGCCGGGCGAAAAAATCACGAAAGGCTCGATCACCACGTCCCGGCCGATAACGGTATCATAACTGAAGAAGACGCTGTCCGGATCGACGAGCGTCACACCGTTTGCCATCGCCCGCGTGCGCAACTGCGCCTGGACGGCGCGCTCGGCAGCGGCCAGATCCGCCCGGGAATTGATGCCCAGGAGTTCCGCCTCCGCGCCTTCGACGACGGCACAGCGGCACCCGTCGGCGCGGGCCAGAGCGATGATGTCCGTCAGGTAGAACTCATTCTTCGCGTTGGCGTTGCCCAGCCGGTCGAGCCAGCCGAACAGCCTGCGCCCGTCGATCGCCATGACGCCGGAGTTGCAGAGCTTGACGCGACGTTGCTCCGGCGTCGCATCGCGAGCCTCGACAATCCCCTCGAGAGATCCCTCGGCACCCACCAGGAGCCGCCCATAGTCGCCCGGTTCGGCCGGCTCAAAGCCGAGAACCACGACGGCAGGGGACGCGCTCGACTGACGCTGCCGGATCATCCGGGCGAGCGTTTCGGAGGAGACAAGCGGCGTATCGCCGAAGACGACGAGAACGGTGCCGTCGAAGCCGTCGAGCCGTTCGCGCGCGGTCATCGCTGCGTGCCCGGTGCCCAGGCGCTCGCGCTGGATTACGGTCGAGTAAGGTGCGACGGCGTCGGCAACCGATTGCATGTCCGGCCCGATCACCACCACTTGCTGGTCAGGTGCCAGGGCGTCCAGGGTCGCCATCAAGTGACGGATCATCGGCCGTCCGGCGATCGGGTGCATGACTTTTGGCAGGCTGGAGTTCATACGGGTGCCATGCCCGGCCGCCAGGATCAAAAAGGCAGTTTTTTGGATGGCCATGCTCTGTAGAGCCGCTCTAAAAGCTGGTCGATAAAGGATTAAGAAAGCTGGCGGTCAAAGTGCCACACGCATCACCCCTCGCCAACGTTTCGCGTCCTCTTCTACACGGTTTGTCCGAAGGGATCGATGAGCGTCTTCAAAATTGTCATTTTTGACCTGGATGGGACGCTGGTAGACAGCGCTCCGGACTTGCATGAATCGCTGAACGATGCATTGGCCGCGGTCGCTCCCCGGTCGCTGACCCTCGGCGAAGTCGAATCGATCGTTGGCGATGGGGCGGCGGTGCTGGTGGGCAGGGCGCTCGCCCTGAGCGGTGCGACGCCCTTGCCGGAACCTGAAGAAAAGGCGGTGTTGGCGCGGTTCCTCGCTGCTTACGGAGACCGCGCCACCCGGCTGACCAGGCCCTATACCGACGTGCCTGAAACGCTTGCGACGCTCGCTGGCGCGGGGTTCGCGCTTGGCGTCTGCACGAACAAGCCTGAAGGGCTGAGCCGGGAGATTCTGCAGGCGCTCGGGCTCGATCGCCATTTCGGCGCGGTCATCGGTGGCGACAGCCTGAACGGCGTCCGCAAGCCCGATCCGCGGCACCTGCTGGCAGTCGTCGAGGCCTTGGGAGGCGGGGCCGAGGCGACGGTCATGGTCGGCGACAGCCCCAATGACGTGGCGGCCGCGCGCGCCCTCGCGGTGCCGGTGATCGTTCGCGCCGGCGGCTACAGCCCGGTCCCCGCCGACCGTCTCGGCGCCGATGCGGTTTTCCGCGAATTCCCGGAGCTGCCGGGCGTCATCGCCGGGCTCGCTTGACACTGTCCTCGCTGCCGCCGTTATATGACGGCCCGGCTGGACTTTGGGCGCGTAGCTCAGCGGGAGAGCACTGCCTTCACACGGCAGGGGTCGCTGGTTCAATCCCAGCCGCGCCCACCATCAGGCGCTCCCAGCTTCATGCGTTCCAACGTGGCCAGACCAATCCCAGACATGCGACGAGGGAATGGCCGAGTGACGCGGTCGTGATCTGAAGGTGCGGCTGTAAGGAGCTACACTCGTCTCGGAGGCTTCGGCAGCGTGGGTTGAAGGGTGTCATGCTGACCAGACGGGATGTGATTCGGGGTGGCGCAGTCGTGGTGATGGGGGCCGCCCTTGCTAAGTTCTTGCCGCTGAGGTCGCAGGCGGCAAGCCAGCAGGGCCCGTTCGAGGTCCAGTACAGCGAGGCCAAGTGGCGGCAGCTGCTGACGCCGGCACAGTTCGAGGTTCTCCGCGCGCAGGGCACGGAAAGGGCGTTCTCAAGCCCTCTCGACAAGTCGTTCGCTTCGGGAACCTATCTGTGCGCCGGCTGTGACCTCGCCGTGTTCTCGTCCACGACCAAGTTCGACAGCGGCACCGGCTGGCCCAGTTTCTGGGCGCCTATTGAAGGCAACGTCGGGCGGTCGGCCGACCAATCGTGGGGGATGACCGTCACCGAGGTGCATTGCCGCCGGTGCGGTGGTCATCTCGGCCACGTCTTCGAGGACGGCCCGCCGCCGACGGGACTGCGCTATTGCATCAACGGCGTCGCCCTGAAGTTCGTGCCGCAGGCCTGACCGACGACACCTCTCGGGATGAGCAAAGGATTAGAGCGCCCGTGATACGCCATGCTCTCTTGACGGCTCTGCTCTGTGTTTCGGCCACGGTCGGTGCAGCGGCAGCGGACGCCCCGACCACGGCAACCGCCATCTTTGCCGGCGGCTGTTTCTGGTGCGCCGAGGCTGACTTCGATAAGCGGGACGGCGTGATCTCCACCACGTCCGGCTTTGATGGCGGAACCACGCCTGACCCCACCTATGAGCAGGTGTCGTCCGGAGGAACCGCTTATGTCGAATCGGTGAAGGTCGTTTACGATCCGCAGAAGGTGACTTACCCGCAGCTGCTGGATTATTTCTGGCGGCACATCGATCCTCTCGATGGCTCAGGGCAATTCTGCGATCACGGTCCGCAGTACAGGTCGGTGATCTTCTACGAGACCGAGGAACAGAGGCAGCAGGCGCTGGCATCGAAACAGGCCCTGGAACGGAGCGGACGCTTCGGCAAGCCGATCGCCACCTCCATCGCGCCGTCAACCCAGTTCTATCCGGCCGAGGACTATCACCAGGATTTCTACCAAAAGAACCCGCTGCGCTATAATACCTATCGAGCCGGGTGCGGGCGCGATCAGCGCGTGCGCGCCCTCTGGGGCAAGTCTGCCGGCGATAAACCGTCCTGATCCGGGGTCGGGCCTTTCTTCTCCCGCGCCTGCACCGGGCTTGCCGACAGGCGATCATAGACCGGCTTGTCGTCCCGACCGAGATATCCGAACGAGAGCACGCCCGTCGGGCAGGCCTGCACGCAGGCCGAGCAGCGGACACATTCCGGATCGCTCATGCCCAGGCCCTTGTTGGCAAAGTTCATGACGTCGATGCCCTGGTGGCAAACCGACGTGCAGACATTGCAGGAGATGCACTTCTTCTTCTCGGCAAAAATCCTGAACTTCGAGAACCGCGCATAGATGTGCATCAGCGCCGCCAGCGGGCAGGCGAAGCGGCACCAGACGCGGCCGGAAAAGTGGAAATAGAAGGCGGTGCCGATGATGCCGGCGAAAAGCAAGTCTACGAAGTATTCGAAGTTCAGGACCGGGATGCCGGCCAACAGAGCCTGATAGAGGGTGCCGGCCGACGTCTCGGGCGCGATCCAGGAGAGGATGCGGAGGATCAGGATGACAACGGCAAAGGCGAGGAAGACCTGACCAATCATGTTCAGGCGGTTCGACCGGGGCCCGTGCGGCATCTTGTGTCGGTGGCGATCTCCCAGGGTTTCCGCCAGCGCTCCGCAGGAACAGATCCAGCCGCAATAGGCGCCTTTGCCGAAGTAATAGATGAGGACGGGAATCAGAGCGAACGTCTGGATGCCGCCGACGACCAGCCAGCCCCACATCGGCTGATCGGTGAACCAGTTATAGATGAATAGCGGCCACGCGAGGACAAAGCCGTAGGCGCGCCAGTAGGCCCGCTCCTCTCCCAGCGCGTCGTAGCGCTCGAAAAAGGCATCCGCAAACGGTTGCAGGAGGGCACCGTCATGAAAAAAACCGTTGCGTCCCATCCAGGGCAGAAGGATCTGCGGCAGGACAAAGAGCGGGATGCACTGGATCGCGACCAACAAAGTCGTTTGCCAGGTCACGTACGGGGTTCGTCGCCGGCGGATGCGGCGGACGCCGAAGACGATCACGATTACGCAGTAGAGGAGGGCGTACCAGAAACCCGCACTTCTTGCTGAATCCAGAACCGTGAACATCAGACTGCGGTGATCGACCGCTGTCAAACCGACGGCGTCGATGAAGGCCTGGACCCAAGAGAGGGGGTTGAGGACCGCCAGGTTCAACTGTGGGAACGGACTGCCGCCGATGGTGAAACCAAACTTCTTCCAATGAAACAGCCAGATGGTGAAGAGGAGCATCGCCGCAAGCTTAGCCCACGTCGCGGGCGTCCATTCCGATGCGATGGCGATGCCGCTTCGCCGGAAGAAATCGAGCGGCGCCTCCCGTCCGGTCATTGCGAAGACGACATCGTTCGGCAGCCTGAGGGCCTGATCGTCGGCATCGAGGAGCTGGACGGCATCGCGTTCGATCCTCGTCAGCCTGCTGCCGAGCAGAAGGTTCAGTGACCCTGCCCCCGCTTCGCCCCGCATCCACGGCTGCGCCGCTGTCGAGACCCGCTCCGAGGTTGGCTGCGCCACACCCACGCTTGCCTCGGGATCGGCCACCAGCATCCCGATCTTCTCGACGTTCTCGGGCTTCGGCCGGGCGAACGCCTTCTTGCGATAGCTGAGCGTCACATGGGCGCCGACGCAGGCGAGCGCGATCGCCGTCTCGAGCGCCGAGTCACCACCGCCAACGACAAGAACCGCACGGCCTGCGAAATCCTTGGGGTCATGCAGGCGGTTGTAAACCTTGTCGAGATCCTCTCCAGGCACGCCAAGCCTGCGGAAGTTGCCGCTGCGACCGATCGCCACAATCGCCCGTTGCGCCCCGATCGTGGTGTTCCCCGCGCTCAGATACAGCAGCCCCCCGCGGCGTTCGATCTTTTCCACCCTGAGGGGAACCGGCGTGATTTCCGTAGTTTGCTCTCGCAGTTCGTCAAGGAGGGCCTCTTTGACCGTGGCATGGAACTGGATCTCGCCCGCCGGTGTCATCTCCGTCGGGTAGGTATAGATCGGCTTGCCCTTGGGGAAGTTGGCGATGGTCGAGAACGGCTCCTGCGCTTCGAAGAGGGCGAAGCGGAGGCACGCTCTGGCCGCTTCCTTGGCCGCGGCGTACCCACTGACGCCACCACCGATGATGGCGATGTCAAGGACCTCGGCGCCCCCGCCGCCGGGCTTGAAGTCTCGTTCTGCGAGGATGGCGCGCACCGCGTTTGCGCCACTGTCGGCGGAGAATTTGACCAGCGGGATCCCGGTCAGATCGCCCACGATCCGCACGCCCGGCACGCTGGTGAGGCCGCGCTCGCCGACCAGCGGCAGTTTCTCGACGATACCCGCCGGCCACTGCCCATGCAGCCAGTGGTAATAGGTGCGGATCGGGTTGCTCAGCATCGCGATTCTCCGCCGTCCGGGCGTTTGGCCGCTATCGGCTTGGTGCCGTAATAGTCCTCGTAGAGCGTCCGCGCGAGCGCTGGCCGGCGCCGGGACAAGAGATAGCGTCCGGTCAGGCGGATGATAAGCAGGGCGCGGCTCCGTTGCCCGCCCGGCCGCCAGCGTCGCGCCGACGTGACGCCGTTGAGGCCGAGGTGAAGGGTCGGTCCGGCCCGGGTCAGCCTCAGTCCGAGTTCGACGTCCTCCATCAACGGAATCTCGGGAAAGCCACCCATACCCGGCAATGCCGCGCGTCGTACGAACTGCCCCTGGTCGCCGAAGCTGAGGCCGGACAACGCCGAGCGGGCGGCATTGAGCCATTCGATCGCCATCAGTCCCGGTGTCGCGCCCGCAAAGCGCTGGCCCAGGGCTCCGCCCGCGGCAAAAGGTTCGGCCGCCAATGCTGCGAGGATGGCCGCAACCGAGCCGGGCGGCGGCAGGGCATCGGCGTGAACGATCCAGATCACGTCGCTGGCGGAGTGCCGGACGCCGAGCGCAATCTGGGTTCCGCGGCCGCGCGAGCCGGAGGCGACGCGGGCGCCGAGGCCGGCCGCGATCGACGGAGTGGTGTCGGCCGAGCCGCCATCCGCGACAATGATCTCGGCAGGCGGCGGCCGTTGCGCGCCCAGCGCCGCGACGCAACGGCCGATCATCGCGGCTTCGTTGTAGGCAGGAATAATCGCGCAAACCGAACGGGGATGAGCCCATCGCCGGCGCCGGCGATCGAACAGGCGGGCAATGGAATGCCGAGCACTGATAATGAGGACGACGGCGAACGGCAGCCACTGCGCCCACCACGCCCATGCGGGCTGGCCGAAGCCTCCCGTCCCAGCGGCATGAGCCCAGGAGGCGAAATAGAAGGCCTGCAGGCCGGTGAACAGCAGCCAGGCCGGAGGCAGCAACAGGGCAAGAAACGGAGCGATCCAGCTAAAGTACCAGAAGTGGGTCACGGGGGTGAGCAGCAGGAGCCCGCCCAGAATGAGGAAACCGCCGCGCCAGGGGCCGGTGACGCGCCAGGTGATCAGGCCAACCCACGCCGCGAGAAGAACGGCGGCGATCAACACCGCCGCAGCCTGATTGTTCAGAAGATGCAGGACGACCTGATGAACAAAGCCGTTGTGATAAGTGGTCGTGCCGAAGGCAAGGGCGCCCTGAAAGAGATTCGGAATATCGCCTGTAAAAGGCAGCGCGGGGAGCGCGAGCGCAACGGCAAACACCCAGAGTCTCCGATGTCCCAGGCAGCGCCACAGAAGTGGTGCCAGGACGATCGCGACAATCTTCAGGTTGACCGCGATGGCCAGCCAGATCCAGGCGGCCGTGGCCCGCCTGCGCGCGGCGTTGGATAACGCCAGCAGCATCGCCAGAACGAAGACGGAGTCGAAGTGCCCCTCGGCGGCGGTGGAGAGCAGCAGAACCGGGTTGAACGCAACCAAAGCCAGGTTCGCCTCGGGCAGGCGCCGTCGGCGCAGTTCCGACAGCAGCAGCATCAACAGCGCCATCTCGGCTGCGACAAACAGCAGCTTCATCGGCACGGCGCTGTCGTCCACCGCGACGCAGAACGCGAAAAGGGCCTGCGCCAGAGGCGGATAGGCGGTGAGTTTTTCCTTGTTGTTCATGCCGGCCCAGTTGGAGTCCCGCCAGGCGGCGGGCGCGTCGGCGGCGGCTTGCTCATAAACACTGTCGCCCGACAGTGTTCGCGTGCCCTCCCAAAGGTAGCGGGAGACATCGTCCGACGGCGGGAACGGCAGCAGCGCCAGACGCGCGGCAAGCGCCCCGAGCAACAGCGCCGGGCCGATCCTGCGCCAGGGTGCCTGCAAAAGGGCCAGCCACAATCCGATGCTCAGGCCGAACAGGACCCCGTGGACGACGATCATCGCAACCGGCGTTGACCGCGTACCGAAACACTGGCCGGTGACGGTGCAGACCACGACGGCCGCTGCCGTGATCGCCACAGGGAGAATGGCGCGCAGGCGCCAGTCGGTTGTCGCGGCGGGCGGTGGCGCGGCCTCAAGCGCCGTCATTGCGCTCCACGGAGGTTTGTCGCTGCGGGACCAACACTGCGAGTCGGCATCATCAGCCGTCATCACGCGCCGCCGGCTCCCCCCTCGTCAAGCTGGCAAGGCGGCATCAACGCGAGTGTGAAGGGGACGGAGCCCGCTGGTGCCAGCGCTCCGCTCTTGACAGGCGCGGCGGCATCGCCAATACGGCTGACACATGAGCCCGTTTCTGCGTCTCGGCGTCAACATCGATCATGTCGCCACCATCCGCAACGCGCGCGGTGGCGATCATCCCGACCCCGTGCGGGCGGCAGAACTGGCGGTCCGGGCTGGCGCCGACGGAATCACGGCACACCTGCGCGAGGATCGCCGGCATATCTCAGACGCCGATATCGACCGCTTGCGCCATACCGTCGATGCCCCGCTTAACCTGGAAATGGCGGCAACCGACGAAATGCTCGCCATAGCCGTTCGGCATCGCCCCCATGCGGTCTGCCTGGTGCCGGAGCGCCGGGAAGAACGGACCACCGAAGGCGGCCTGGATGCAGTTGCCACATCGGCGCATCTCGCTCCCGTGCTGCAGGCGCTGAAGGAAGTCGGATCGCTGGCCACGCTGTTTATCGAGCCCGCGGTTGCGCAGGTGGAAGCGGCGGCGCGCCTTGGCGCCCACGCCGTCGAATTGCACACCGGGGCGTGGTGTCACGCCACGGCGGCGCGCCGGCCCGACGAGCTTTTTCGGATCGAAGAGGCAGCACGATTGGCGGTGAAGCTCGGCCTCGAATGCCACGCCGGGCATGGCTTGACCTACGACAACGTCGGACCCGTGGCGGCCGTGCCGGAAATCGTTGAACTCAACATTGGCCACTTCCTCATCGGCGAGGCGATCTTTCTGGGCCTGGAGGAGAGCATCGCGCGCATGCGGGCAGCCATGGACGCTGGCCGTGGTCGTTGCTCGTCGCACCCCAGATGATCCTCGGCGTCGGTACGGATCTACTGGACATCCGCCGGCTTGAGCGAACGCTGGACCGGTGGGGCGAGCGGTTCTGCCTGCGCGTCTACACCGAACTGGAGCGCCGGCGCTGTGATCATCACGTCAACCGCGCCGCCCGGTACGCGCAACGCTATGCCGCAAAGGAAGCCTGCGCAAAGGCGCTTGGCACCGGGTTCCGTCAGGGCGTCGCGTGGCGCGATATGGAAGTCGACAACCTTGCCTCCGGCAAGCCGTTCCTGCGGCTGGGCGGCGGCGCTGCGGCAAGGCTGGCGCAGATGACGCCGGAAGGGCTGCGTCCCGCGATCGAGCTGTCGCTGACCGACGAGTATCCCTTCGCCCATGCCATTGTGGTCATTTCGGCGCTTCCGGAGGCCGGCCGCTGAGGCCAGGCGAACTCCTCCAGCCGGTCGCCATGCCGACACACGGGTTCTTTCCCCCTGCTTGTGTCACGACGATCGCTTGACACCGACGCCTTGCAGATGGCTTGATCCGCATTCGGCGCCCATTTCGGCGCTGCCTTTATTTTTTCGGGACCCGACAGCTTCGAGATCCGGCCCATGGCGACGCAGAAAGCGAGCGGGTTCCTTGAACTCGTCAAGACCATTGTTTACGCGGTTCTCATCGCCGCAGTGGTTCGCAGCTTCCTGTTCGAGCCATTCAGTATCCCGTCCGGATCGATGATCCCGACGTTGCTGGTTGGGGATTATCTCTTCGTTTCGAAATATTCCTATGGTTTCAGCCGCTATTCGCTGCCATTTGGCCTCCCGCTGTTTTCGGGACGGATTCTCGCAAGCCCTCCCGAGCGCGGCGATGTGGTGGTTTTCAAGCTGCCCACCGACAATACCACGGACTATATCAAGCGCGTGATCGGGCTGCCGGGTGATCGCATCCAGATGATCAACGGCATCTTGCACATCAATGGTGTTGCGGTCGGGCGCCAGCCGAACGGCGACTTCGCCGTTGGCGGTGGCATCGTCAAACAGGTCTATCACCGCTTCATTGAGACGCTGCCGGGCGGACGCCGGCATGCCATCATCGAATTGAGTGACAACGGCCCGTTGGACGACACCAACGTCTACATGGTGCCGGACGGGCACTACTTCATGATGGGCGATAATCGCGACAGTTCGCGGGACAGCCGCTTCCTGGGCGAGGTTGGATATGTTCCGTTCGAAAACCTGATCGGCAGAGCGGAAATCATCTTCTTTTCGGTCGATGGACCGGCACTGGCGTTCTGGGAGTGGTATCGGACGGTGCGCTTCGACCGGTTGTTCCGGACCATTCAATGAGCGGCCGCAGTGCCGATCTGCTACCGCGGTTGCGGGCGCTGCAGGACCGGCTTGGGTACGCGTTCAAGTCGGATCCGTTGCTGATCCAGGCTGTCACCCATTCCAGCTTCCAGGGTGAGGCCAACAGCCGTCGCATTTGCAACGAACGGCTGGAATTCCTCGGCGACCGGGTTCTCGGCCTGGTGATCTCGCACGTGCTGTTCCGGCGCTTTCCGGGCGAGGAGGTTGGCGCGCTGGCCCGCCGCCATGCCGCCGCGGTGCGCCGTGAAGCCCTCGTCGAAATCGCTGAACGCGTCATGCTCGCGGACTGCCTCAGGCTTTCTCGGGGGGAAGAGGAGGCCGGCGGTCGCCGGAATCCGGGGTTGCTGGGGGATGCCGCGGAAGCCCTGATCGCCGCGATCTATCTCGACGGAGGGTTCGAGGCCGCGAGAGCGGTGGTCGAGCGGTTGTGGAACGACCTGATCGAACGCGATGTGTCGCCGCCGAAGGATGCGAAGACTTTATTGCAGGAGTGGGCGCAGGGTCGGGGGTTGCCGCTGCCCGCGTACCGCGAGACCGAGCGAAGCGGACCGCCGCACGCGCCGCTTTTTCGCGTCGAGGTGACCGTCGAAGGGCTGGCCCCGGCTGATGCCATCGGCCACTCGAAGCGGGCCGCCGAGCGCGCTGCGGCGGAATCACTGCTCTTGCGGGTTCGCTCCGACCATGCCTGCTGAGCGCGGTCCGGACGGCATCGGATCGACGGCGCAGCTTGCCGCGGACGACAATCGGCGCTGCGGCTTCGTTGCCATCGTCGGTGCACCCAACGTCGGCAAGTCAACCCTGGTCAACCGGCTGGTCGGCAGCAAGGTCAGCATCGTCTCGCCGAAGGTGCAGACCACGCGCGCCCGGGTACTGGGCATCGCCCTGCTTGGCGGGACGCAGGCGCTGCTGGTGGACACACCCGGCGTCTTTGCACCCCGACACCGGCTCGACAAGGCGATGGTGAACGCCGCCTGGGAAGGAGCGCTGGGCGCCGACGTGATCGCTGTGATCGTTGACGCGGCGCGCGGCGAGCGCGCGGTGCAGGAAGCGGCGGCGGTGGTTGACGGGCTGCGCCAGCGCCGGCGCCGGGCACTCCTGGTGCTGAACAAGGTTGATGCCGTCGATAAACGCAAGCTGCTGGAACTGGCCGAGCGCCTGAACAACTCCGGGGTCTTCGAACACGTCTTCATGATCTCGGCGCTCAACGGCGATGGCGTTCGCGATTTCGCGATGCACCTCGCCGCAGCGCTGCCGCCGAGCCCATGGCTCTACCCGGAGGACCAGCTCTCCGACATGCCGGCGCGCCTGCTGGCCGCCGAAATCACCCGGGAGAAGCTCTTCTTCCACCTGCAGCAGGAGCTTCCCTATTCGGTCGCGGTCGAAACCGAAAGCTGGGCCGATCGCGACGACGGCAGCGTTCGCATCGATCAGGTCATCTGGGTCCAAAGGGAAGCCCAGCGCCCGATCGTGCTGGGACGCGGCGGCCATCGGATCAAGAAGATCGGCGAGCTCGCCCGTACCGAACTGGAAGCCTTGCTCGGCCATCGCGTGCACCTTTTCCTGTACGTCAAGGTCCGCGAGAACTGGCGCGAAGACCCGGCTTTCTACCGGTTACACGGGCTGGAGTTTCCGGGGTGAAGGGCCGGGCGGGGAGCGAGCGCCGGTTCTTCCGGGCGGTCAGATTCAGCGCCGACGGCGACCGAGCTCACAAGCCGGTACAGCGGGCTTATGGGCAGGTGATGCCGGACCAGACGCGGCTGCCAGCAATGGCCCACCTCGTCGGCGGGACTGCGGTTGTACTTCCCGAGAAAATCGAAAATGCCCTTGCCCCAGCCGCGGCGAGGCCGCTTCTGTAGATGTCGCCTTTCAAGCTGCCGACCGTCAGGGGCTCAGACCAGCGGTAACCGCTCCGCGCGAGCTTGCGCGAATAGAGGACCTGGCTGTTCCTCGTCACCCAGGTCACGTGCAGAACGCCGGCACTCCCACAAGACCCCACTGCGAGCTGCGGCGGCAGGTACCCGGTCTCGCCGGCATCGTCGTCCAGTCGGACAGGCGCCGCGCTCCAAGCGCTGTATGGCGGTAGGCTGAACTTGTAGAGAATTTCCGAAGCGGGGTAGTCCTGCTTGCGATAGACGAGGTGGGCCGTTCCGAGCGGCCCGATCTCAATAACCGGCTTGCGCAACGAAATTCCGCCGTCGCTGGGGTACTGATCCGCCAAGCCGTAGGTGAATGTGGCGCCGTGGTCGGAGGATCTCGCCACCTGCAGAGCGTTTGGCAGCTGGTCGGATGGGTAGCCCCAGCCGTATGCGACGAGTACAGTGCCGTTGCGGCCCGCCGCCAAGGCAAGGTCCTCCAACTCATAGGTTTCGGGAGAAGCGAACGCGATCCTCTTTTGAGGAGTCCAGCTCGCGCCTTGATCCTCGGAGCTGCTGAGGGTTATCTCCTGATTGAAACCTCCCCCCCCCCCCGT